>ENA-UERK01000470-UERK01000470.1-human-gut-metagenome-genome-assembly--contig:-NODE-470-length-35270-cov-7.012332_pt1 | contig 35270 bp, 25 predicted proteins | sample MGYA00242957_ERZ507957 | MGnify/ENA primary metagenome ERZ507957 (study PRJEB26167, sample SAMN06115538) | human gut metagenome | host: Homo sapiens | place: China:Heilongjiang | collected 2015-11-06...
CAGGAATGTGCGTTTCCACGCTTTCCATGGCGTATTGCCGCAGGAGGGAATCGTTGGCAACGATTATCTCGTCAACCCGGTGCTGTACTTGTATCCTGTAAAATCTTATTTCCGGTTTCGTTTCCTGTGTATAAAAGATAAGATTTACCACCGTTATCTCTAAGGGTTTTTATTCCACCGTCTTCGTTAGCAATTTTTATCATTGCATCGGCTCTGGTACCGTCCCAACCAATTATAACTGCTTTTTTATCAAGACCGTTTTCGTTTTTAAAATGTTCCATTACAGTTTTATGTATTACAGTTTGGGGAAGTAATCCATCAAAATCATTTTGAAAAATATCGTTATTTTTGAAGGGCTCCTTATAGGCTACTTCATCCGTCGGTAAATCTTCACCTTTGTCGAAATTAACAATAGACACTAAAATCAACACACCAAAGGCAACGAGTAATAAAACTAAAACAAACAATAGGCACAAAACAGTAATTATAAAAGCTGTCATACTACAACCCTCCCAAAATATTCTTTATCTATAACTGTGGAGGAGATTTACGCTACAAATCAACATTGTGATTACATGCAAAACTTCTGCATACAAAGTTAATTTCGGCAGATTTTCACACGCAGGCTGATATTTTTGCGTTCATCTTGTATCATTTAGGAGATAACCATAGCCTCGACCGCCATAACCTAAAATTGCAACTTTTTTCATGTTTCTTTATTTCCTTTCGCATTTTAAATTCAATATAGAGCATATTGGGAATTTAAAATTAATAAACTTCGTTTTTTCAAGAAATCGGCACTCTAACCCAAAAATAAATTAATCATCAAAAGTCTTTTTTTCATTTATAACAGCTATACCGAAGTCAACAAGCAGATTGATATCGACAGAAATGGTCGTTTTGAGTGTTTCTATATCTTGGTTTTCCTTTATCAGTTCAACAATCTTATTTTGTCGTCAGCTGATGATTCTCATTAATGTACCGCTCTAATATCTTCAAAATGTATAGCGGTCTGAATTTGTTAGAGTTTTCCATAATAGCCTCATCAAATAATAAAGATTTATTTTTCCTTACATACGGTAATGGTGCTTTGTCCCCTGTGACGGATCAGCGACTGCGTCATGAACGAGCCATCATATTTAATGTTGATGAGCGTTCCGCCCCGTAAAGGCACAACATAAATATTATGATCGCAGGAAAGTCCGTAGGTCAGCCTGATTCCATTGTAATTGACGGAATAGTTGTTCATATGATCGTGACCGACAAAGCATCCTTTCGTTGAGCCCAGTTCAACCATTGTTTCAAACATATTGTCGTCAACAACCGGCGAACATTCCTTTTCAAAACGCCGTCCGCATATTCTTTCACCCTCATCATAGCCTGTTTTATATTCCTGCATCGGAATATGAAAAAAGGCAATAGATGGGATAACCTTCGATTCATTACCGTTTTCTTCTTTTGCAATTTGTTTTACAGTATTTTCATACCATTGAATCTGGTTCTCGTGAAAATGATCATATCCGTCGTTCGCCTCGTCGTAGCTATTAGAATCCATAAAAATCAGAGACATTAAGGCGTTATTGCTGTTATCACGGACTGTATAGTAGTAATTGCCCATACCATCAACATTTTTATCGCCACGCTCATAAATACAGTATTCGAGTGACTCGAGATAATCGTTTAATGTCTTTTTATCGGCAATTTTATCGAGGTCAAGGACTTCGTTCGGTTCGTACTGAATATCCAAGCCTTCGTGATTTCCGAAGGTGAACGCCCATGGAATTTTGAAATTCTCCATAAAAGTGCAGAAAATCTTAAATGCGGTATAGTTTTCCTTTTCACTTGTTACATCGCCTGTTACAACGATCATATCCGGTTTTGTTGTTTCAACCATAGCGGTTATTGTTTTAAAGGCTTTAGCATCCTTTTCCTCGTTATTGAGAATATGCACATCGGTTATCTGCAATACGGAAAAAGCCGTATCTTCGGCTCTGACATATTTTTTGCCGTAAAAGGTAACAGTTAAGGTTGCCGTCCCCCCAATAACTGCAAGCACAAGCAAAATGCTTAAAAAATTTTTCAGTCCTTTTTTCATATCAGATATCCTCCCGAACAGATATGCTGTCGTCCGTTATCAATGCTTTGTGCAGATGTTTATTCAGAACAACAACAGGTTTATCGCTGTAAATTTCTGTAACAAGTCCGTTTTTCCATCTGAAGCTGATTTTTGCGCCGCCAACAATAATGTTCTTTACCTCACCGGAATTGCAGAAATTTTCAGGCAAAGCAGGGATAAGTTCAATCACGCCGTTTTCCTCCGTAATCAGCATTTCGTTTATACCGGCAACAAAGCCCAAATTGCCGTCAATCTGAAAATAGAACGGCGGATGCACGCAGAAAAGATTATTGAATACGGAATGATTCAGCATACTGCGGATAACCGTCCCGGCGGTTTCGCTCTCCCTCAGTCTTGCCGCAAGACAGATTGCCCATGCCGCTGACCAGCCGATGTACTGAGTTGAGTTATCCGTGCGGTAATGAAACAGTTTCCGAACCCATTCCGTCTGCTCTGCGTTTTCGTAAAAACCGATAATATTTCCGGGGTAAAACGCATACAGCGGCGAAAAATGGCGGTGACCTTTTTCGGGCGTTTCATAATCCTTATGCCATTCGCAAATGCCGTTTTTGCCCTCTTTGAAGGGATAAAGAAGCGGTGTTTTTTCTTTGATTTCGGCTTTCAGCTTTTCATCGTCCGAAAGCTCAATCGCATTTCGGAAAGACTGTCTGACAAGCCCCATATCAAATGCCGAAGCATAATCAAGCTTGCAGTTTGCGCCGTTATGAGAAAAGACATTTTCGGGAGACGGAGACGGACAAACAACATACTGTCCGTCATGCAGAATAAGAAAATCACAGGCAAACCGTGCCGACTCGGTGACGATTTCTTTGATTTTATCCTCATATTCTTTGAGAAAGCCGTTTTTGTAGTGGGTGTAAATTTCGTTGGAAAGCCAGACGCCGCAGAGGGGAGCAAACATATAGTTGGAATCGCCTTTTACGGGCGGCGTTTTTCGCCACAAATCCACATTGTGATTACAGGCAAAACCCTTACAGCCGTAATTGATTGCGGCTGTCTTCTTTCCGTTCTGCATAGTTTCATATACCATCTGAACAAGCGGCTCTATACACTCGTAAAGTCCCGAACGGGAAGCACCCCAATAATTCATTTCGGTGTTGATATTGACCGTGTAGTTACAGCTCCACGGCGGTCGGACAGAATTGTTCCAGATTCCCTGAAGATTGAGCGGTTGACCGCCTTTCCGGCTGCCTGAAATCGTCATATACTTGCCGTAATTATAAAGCAGTTCGCAAAGCGCTTTTTCATCGCCGCCTTTTTTGACGGACTGCAACAGTGCATCGGCAGTCATGTTGTTGTCGCAGTCAAAAGAGATACTCTGAGCGCCCCACAAGGAGGAATAGTCCGCAATATGTCGTGCTTTCAGCGCTTCAAAATCCATGCTGACAACGCTCATCGTTGTTTGGCACTTTTGTTTCACGGCTTGTCTGCCTGTTTCGGGCATTTTGTCAAAGCCGTTAAAGCCCGTTTCCGTCACGAAATAAAGCGTCAGTTCGGTGGCATTTTTAACTCTGACGGAATTATTGCCGCATTTAATATCGCCGTCTGTCTGTACCTGTGTTTGCAGACAGAACGCCATGCCTTTTTTCTCGTTGTAACGAATCGGTCGCAGTTCTTTGAAAAGATAATTCGGAGCGGCGTAGTCCGGCGCATTGCCGAAGAGAAACAAGCTATTACTGTCTGCGCAGGTTTCATGTTTCAACTTGCTTTTGGCTTTGATAACAGCAGAAAAAGGCTTATCGGCTTTTATTCGGTAAACAGAAATCCTATCGGGATAAGAAGAAAACGCTTCGGCGGTGCAGCCGTTCGCTTTAACAGTATGGATTGCATTTGACAGGTCGAGACATCTTTCGTATTCAACCTGATTCAATCCCCTGAACGAGAGAGAAATCTCGCCGAGCGGCATAAAGGCTTCGCTGTAAAAGCCTGTCAGCTTTTCTTCGCAAAGTGCGTCCGCCTCGTTGTTTTTGCCTTCAAAAATCAGGTTGCGTACCTGCTCGAGATTGTTGATGCTTTCCGGGCTGTCGTAATTCTTCGGATAACCCGACCAGAGCGTGCCGTCATTAAAACACAGCCGTTCTTTTCTCAGTGAACCGTAAATCATAATGCCCATGTGACCGTTGCCGAGCGGCAGAGCCTCCCGCCATTTTTTTGCTGGTTGATTATATCTGATCAAATGCATAATTACCCTCCAAGCCCATAAACAATAAAGTCAAACTGTTCGGGCACTGTGATTTCACTTTCTTTTTCCTTGTAAAGTTCTTTTCTGATTCCTCGGTACAGTTCGTCTAAGAATTTATCTCCCTCACGAAAATCGAGGATTTGAAGCCCACCGTCTTTTGTGAGAATTTCTTCGGCACTTTTTGCGTTTCCGCTTTTCAGAAATGCCATGGAGCAATACATCAAAAGTCTGGGATTGCTTTGAAGACGAGCGTCAAGATTTTCAAATTCATCTGTCAGAACAGAGAATGCTCGTTGCTTTATCAGAAGTGAAAGAATGCTTTCGGCAAGAGCGTAATTGTTGTTTTGAAGACGCAGACACCTTTTCGCAAAATAAACGCTGCTAGGATCTTCAAGCTGATACAGAATGTGAGCGTAAAGATGATGATTCTTTGCGTTACTTTCAAGTATCAGACTTTTTTCGCACCATTCTTTTGCTTTTTCAAAGTCCCGGCGGTCGTAAGAGAGCAAGGAAAGCTGATACGGAATATTCCAATTGCAGATATTTTGATGTTTCACAAGTAAGTTTTCCATTCGTGCGCCGTATGCAAAGGTTAAATCTGTCTCGGGCTCTTTTCCGTCGGCAAGAGCAATCCAGCCTTTGACATCATCGTTTTCTGAAAAGTCAAGTTGTTCCGGCTCTTTTCCGCCGAGTATGCCGTTAAGATACCCGAAGCCGCTGCCCTTGAATACAGTTTCGCCCTTTTGCAGACTGATGCTGTCATTGATTTCAGGAAGTCTTTCGTCCAGTAAAGAACAGCCGCCGAGAGCATGAATCTGCTCTTTGATTGCGTCAACAGCCTCTATGTAATCGGCGTTGACCTTTTCTTCCGGAATGTCGGCAAGGGTATAGCACTCCGAAAAAGACCATACGGTTCTCGGCGGCATCGGAATACATTCATACTGCGTTTTGCCGAGTCCCGCCTGAATTTCAACATAGTCTCCGGCTTTGTCCGTCAGCATTTTCTGCCAATGCTTTGAGCCTTTTCGGTGTCCCCATGAGAACAACTTGCGACCCTTTAAGTTATTGCTTGAAAACTGCAGCAGCCCGTAGCCGTCTTTGTCAACATTGGCGATAAATTTTTCCTCGTTCGGGGCGATATCATAAAAATAGTCGATTGTGTCGGGAATGTTTTCGGGGAAGGACACATCAATGCCTTTATCAAAGGGGATCGACGATTTTTTGATACCGACTCCGTCGGAATTGTTGTAGGCACTGCTTGCCGGCACGAGGACTCTGCCGCCGCTGTATTCGGGCGTTGCCATCGTTGACCACCAATACATCGGGACAACCGTTGTGCTTGGGTTCTCGATACGAACGACGGTCAGAAGTTTGTTTTCTTCGAGCCAGAAATCTATCTGATAATAAATTCCTCTTGTTCTTTCAAACTCATAGAAGCGCAAAACCTCCTCGCCGTTTTTTCCTGTCACAAATGCACAGTACATCTGCGAGCAGGTAAACGGCGAATGCCCAATAATGCCACAGTTCCACTCCACACCTCCGGAAAACCATGCGTTTCGGATACTCAGATTACGGAAACGGATCACATCGTTTGTATAGAGAATATCTTTTTGATTCTTCTTGTCAAAGAGTTTCCAAAGCCTGGCGCCGAGCGTCGGCAGAAATTCGGCGTAAAGATGCTCATTTTCCAGAACAGCTACGGTGATTTCCTGCTCGGTTTCCTCCGAATAGGCGTTTTGCTGGGTATAGGGATAAGAAGTTTCGCGGTAGCCGTAGTCGATAAACAGCCCCTCGAAATCATCGATGGTCGATTTCGTTTGATGCGGCTGTCTTGACTGTGAAAGATGAGGCAGGTCATTTTCGCTTGTAAAATCGGAAACACGGTATGTTCTTTTTTCAAGTCTCGGCATGATTTATTCTCCTATATCGTAGGTGTTTTTGTCTAAATCAACCGTTACGGTTGTACCGTCCGAATAGGTCGCTTTCTGACGGCGGGTACTGCCTAAAAATTCGTGCTTGACCATTTCCTTGTTATAAAGCTTTGCCTGCAAATCAGAAAGCGGTTTTACACGGGCAATCTCTTTTTTCAGTTCTTCATCATCAAGAAGCTCGGTATCGGTCGTGCGGTTGTCTGTTCCGACTTTGCTGACCCCCGTACCGAACGGACTAATATACGGCATTCCGGCAAACAGAGCACAGTACAAATCTCCGTTGTCGCCTTTGGGGATTCCCCAGTTGTTGAACCAGTTCCACGGCACCATAATACAGTCATGGAAAACAAGATTTCCCAGCGGCACAGGAATGCCGACTGCCTGACCGTTTTCCTGCGGTCTTAAGGTATACGGTCCGTGGTGAACCAAAGCAAGATGATTGATAAGCTGCATGGCCGGCTCTTCCGAGGACATAATAATGCCCTTGTCGTTGAGATAGTCAAAACATTCGGCACGGTACCTGATACTTTGTTCTCTTGTGATTTTGTGCTTCGGGTTGAAACATTCGTCGCCGTTCATAACCGAGAACACATCAAGATAGGCACCTTGCACATCGACGCCGTGTTCTTCTAATTCTGAATAGGTTTTCTTCACAAACCCGGAAGCCTGTGAAGCACAAAGGAAGGTATGCTCGCCGCCGTCCCATATCGAGCAATACGGGTGAGAGCCGTCTATGTTCTCGACAGCTTTGTCTATATCGAAAACAGGCGATGAATAATAGTAATCCCGATACTGGTCGTGAAGCGCAAAGATATAGCCGAGATCACGGCTGACGTCTGAAAACTCCTTTAAGCCTTCATAGCCGCCTGCCGCTTCGCAGGGAGGAAGTATATAGGGGTGGTTGTTGTCGTAGCCGTCTTTCCCCCAGCCGTCGGTATGGATATACAGCTTCTCAAGTCCGCACTCTTTCAGCTTTTTCATCTGCTCGGCACGCTCGTGAAAAGTGGCGTATAAAATCTCATTTGTTCCGTTTTTATCGTAGAACTTGGATTTCTCGTTTATCTTGGAATAGATCTTATGGTGCAGGACGGGACAGCCGATGAGCTTTTCAATGTTCTTATTTTTCTTGATTTTATCGTCTATCGAAACGAACTGATTTGTTTCAATCAAATATTTACGGTAATCCTTGGCAACGGTGTTGTAGTTGCCGTTTTCATGGAAAACAAACCGGATTTTTCTCTCGTAAGAGAGCTTACCGAGAGAGGACATCCAGTGAACGGAATTGACAAAAGCCTTATGCCGACCGAACGAAGAGAACATACAGGCATCGTACGGCGTTTCAACAATCGCCGTAAAAGCGTGTCCGTCGCATACTCTGCCCCAGATGGGCATATAGCAGTCGCCGGTGTTGATTTTGCGTAAGTAATGAGCAAAGCCGAAAGTGGACGCAAAGTTTTCCTTGTAGCCGTCGGGCAATAGGAAACCTTGGCGCATGGCGTCGATATGATAGGATTTTTTGCCTTTTTCTTTGGAATTAAAGGGAGCAGGAAAATAAACCGCCTGAATATCATAGCCGGTTTCATTTTCGGCTTTCAGCGAAAAAGTGACGGTATTGTATCCCGTTATTTCAGCCGTGCAGATCAGCGCAAAAGGCAGCTTTTTCCCGAAAGCAATATAGTTTTCATAGCGGCAGACGATACGGTTTTCAGCTTTTTCGACCGTCTTTTTCAGTGCACTCATCAGAAGCCGGTATGTACTGATATATTTTTTGCCGACCTTTTTTCGGATAATAATATACGGTCGTCTGCCGTCGCTTACCCATGAAAAGCCCTTGTGATTGATTTCATAATCTCCCGTTACAGAGTTAAATTTTAGTTTTAATTCTTTCTTTTCCATTTAATCCACCTCAATTCTAAAGCATATCGGCATTTTTGAATGAATTTTATTCTGTGTTCTGACGGTAAGCGCTTTTTTATCCTGTGAAAAAGTGACGGTTTCATCACTTCCGAGCAGGGTAATCTTTTTTATGATACAGTGGAACAAATCCATGCTGTCGGCAAGTGACGTAATTTTAAATTCTGACTTGCCGGAAGGCTTGAGGGCAAAAGCATATACCGCTCCCGTTTTGCAGGTGAAGCGGAAGTCCCGACTTGTATAGCTGAGTTTTTCGTTAAACGAGCCGCCCTTCTGCTTCTTGCCTTCGCCGAAAACCTTATAGGGCTGTGTGTTCCATATCGCTTCGGCGTTGGTTTTCGTCCACTTGCCGAGTTCGTTTAAAATATGCTTTTCTTCGTCGCATAGCGAACCGTCGGCTTTCGGACCGATATTCAGCACAAAACAGCCGTTTTTTGAAATAACATCAAGAAGATTGCAGGCAATGGTTTCCGGCGTTTTGAAGCGGTTCGTCGTGCAGTAGCTCCATGAGTTATAGGCAGTGGATGTTTCGCCCTGCCAGATATAGGGGCTTACATTTTCAAGCTGACCGCGCTCACGGTCAAAGATTGCGCAGTTGTACATAACGGCGTCGGATTTATAGTAGACGCAGACCTCCTTGCCCCACTCGAGAGAACGGTTATAGTAATAGGCAAGAAATTTTTTCATATACGGCCGGAACGCCTTATATGATGTCCACCAGTCAAAGAAAAGCGACGACGGCTGATACTTGTCAATCAGCTCGCACGAGGACACAAGCCAGTCAAAAAGCCACTTTTCCGTCGGCTCAATGCCGTGCTCCTGCTTCAAGAGTGTGGAAAGGTTGTTGCGCTTATGGACATTTTCACATTCGCCGTAAAGCTCGCGATATTGTTCGTCTTGCGTTTCGTTCGGAAAGCCGATGGTTTTGCCGCCGTTGAGGAACCAGAAGTGTTCCGCCCGGTGTGATGAAGTCGAGAAAACGACGCTGTTCTTTTCGCAGGCGGCTTTCAGTTCGCCCAAGAAATCCCGTTTAACGGGCATTTTTACGGTTGTCCAATCGGATAATTCGCTGTCATACAGCTTGATTCCGTCGTGATGCTCCGCTACGGGCATGACGAATTTTGCACCGCAGTCTTTAACTGTTCTGATCCATTCGTCGGCGTCAAATCTTTCCGCTTTAAACATCGGGATAAAGTCACGGTAATTGAAGTCTTTACCGTATTTTCTTTTGTGATGCCAATAGACAGGATTGCCCTTATAATACATCAGCCTCGGGTACCACTCGCTGAAATATTCAGGTACGGTGAAAACACCCCAATGAATAAACACACCGAATTTTGCTTTTATGTACCATTCGGGCACAGGGTAAGAAGCAAGACTTTTCCATTCGGGTTTATACCTGCCGCCGTTATTCACTTCATCAATTTTTTTCAGAAAGCTCTGCATCTGTTTTTCCGTCATACCTTATTCTCCACTTACATTCTTACAGTTTTTTACCCTGATTTTCTTACTGATTTTATATGTATTATCTTTGATGAGAATGTCATCTGAATCTTTCATACTGACGCAAGCGCCGCTGTACTTTTTGAAAGTGTTACCTGTGATTCTGATGTTCTTATGGACTGTACCCGCATATTTGCTGTTTTCGGGCTTAATCAGAATCGGCGTTCCTCCGCAGTAATCGAATGTGTTATTCTTAATTGTAACATCACGGCACATTCCACTTTCGTACCAGTTTTTAGCATCATCAGAAAGTAATATGCCGCTCATGGAGGTGCTTGCAAAGTGATTGTTTTCAACATTGACCTTGCCTCTTGTTGTAATCAGCAGACCTCTTGTAATAATCCTTGTTGCCGTATTGTTTACAAAATCAAGATCCGGACAGGCGGTTATATCCTCAATCACCTTGCCGAAACTTGCGTTTTGCGTACTGCTTACGGTCAGCCTGATTTCGTATTCATTTAAAAGCTCCGATTTTTCAATCACCGCCGTGCCTTCTTCCAAAAGTGTTTCAGGATTGATATACGCTATCGTATCACCAACTCTTAACGGATTGAAGCCGTGCGACTGTGGGTGCATGAAGCGGACAGTTAATTCTTTCCCCTTTATTCCGGTAATTTTGAAATGTATTCCGTGAACATTGAGAAGGTCGTCACCGGCCCCGTCAAAATAGCTGTCTTTGACAATCATTTTTCCCCGGCACATACAAAGCTGAATGAAATCGGCAACGGATGACATTTTTCTTGCCGAGCCCTTTTCGGGCGCAAAGCAGATTTTTTCAACTGTTATGTTTTCCGAATCCTGTGCCACAAGGGCAAGAGAATAATTAAACCGCTGCTTTATGTTTTCAAGCTTCACATTTTCGCTTTTATTGATGAAAATTCCGGCGAACTGGCGACGGACATCAAAAAGATAGAATCTGTCACCCGTTTTAAAACGGAAAGTGTTCGGATAACAGACACGAATCTTTCTGTTGCCAAGGTTCTGCATTTTTACGGCGGAAATCAGCGGATGAGGCACACGGTTGATTTTATCCGGCGTTTTTGCCCGAATAAGTCCGATCCAATGAGCATTTAATGCACTTTCATCCGCACGCACATGGTAGTCTTTACCGTAAAAATACAGCTTACCACCCTGAAACTCATACTGACTGTCCCGGTCGATTTCAAAATCAACAGTGAAAAAGTTCTTTCCGACAACCTTGAGTTCATGCATATCGGGGTGAGTGTGACGAATTTCAAAATTTTTCAGCGTAATATTATTACAATTTTCAACTGCAACATTCGTCACCTTGCCGTCGATGACGAATACAGAGTCTCCACCGTCAAAGGTCAGGTCATGGACACCGCCGAAGTAAAACGGAACAGCATTTAAATGCGGCGTTTCATCGTTTTTGAACTCTTTATCACCGACCGTATTTGTTATATAAAGCATATGCTTTTCGCATTTCTCGCTGTCAATGTAATATGTACCCTTTTCAAAAAAGACAGTTGTTTCACCGTCAACGGTTTGCAAATATGAGAAAAGCTCTTTGGAATTTTCAGTTATATCTCGATTTGGTTTTATTCCGAAGTCGGAAGCGTGGACAATTTTCATTTTCAATCCTCCAGCATATTCTTAATTCTCTCACATTCCGTCAAGTTCGAAAAGCCGTAAAAGTCCTTGGCGTTTTCAAAGAGGAATGCCGTCTTTTCCGCTTCGGTCAGTTCCTTTGATTTCAAAATAAAATCAAAGCTCATTTTGTAGGTGATTTCCACCATAGTCCGAGGATAATCACTGCCCCACATCAGCTTTTCCATACCGCAGAGCTCCGCAGCCTCTTTTATCGCTCTGACCGCCGACGGATACGGGTAAAATTCACTATTGAAAAGCCAGGTGATACCGCCGCTTTCGACGCAGGCATTTTTGTTTCTCGCAAGTTTGATCTGCTCTTTCCAGCCGTCTCTTGTCACCATGCCGAAATGACCGATTGCAATACGCAGTTTGGGATATTGCTGAATCATTTCAAGAAGCGAGCCGGTTTGTGTGTCGCCGTCGGCAAGGTCAATAGAAATGAATTTATGCTCTTTGTTTGCCTGCTCAAATACCTTGTCATGCTTCGTCAGATCCTGCGTATGCAGTCTTCCGGCACAGATTTTGATTCCGTCAAAGCCGTCAAGAGTAAAGGGTTTGTTTTCTTCATAGAGGGAGCAGATTTTCAGCCTCCCCGGGTACTTTTCCTTTGCCGTCAGCAGATAGCCGTCCTGATTGCCGTCGATTTCCTCTTGGGTAATCACCGCACCGCTGACACCGGCATAGTCCATGTTGGAAAGGAACATTTCGGCTGTGTTTTCGCCGTTAAACATGTAAGGCGGCATCATCTGACGGATTTCGCCGCCGAAATTGCTTTTACCGTTATTGAGGGCAAAAACATCTCTGCCGTCTACTTTACCCTGTTGCGTTTTCCATAAATGTGCGTGACAGTCTATAATCATAAGATGACACCGTCCTTGAATATGGCGATTTCCCGAAAATCGTTTTGCTCGTTTCGGGTTTCTTTTCCATTGACCGTTTCCATGAGTAAATCAAAAAGCTCCTGTTCGCTTTGCGACTGCGCGTCAAAATCAATCCAGCCTTGTTTTCCTTGGGCAAGAGCCGAATTGGTTGCGATCTTTATGGTCGGCACGGAAGCGCCGAGGGGTGTTCCCCTACCCGTGGTGAAAAGAATCAGCTGACAGCCTGCCGCCGCTAAATTCGTCACGGCGACCATATCGTTACCCGGACCGTTCAGGAGATTCAGCCCCGGTTCTTCGGCGGTATCACCGTAATCGAGCACCGCCGTCACAGGTGACGTACCGCCCTTCTGCACACAGCCGAGAGACTTTTCTTCGAGGGTTGTTATTCCGCCCTCTTTGTTTCCGGGAGACGGGTTTTCGCTGACGGGCTGACCGTGAGCGATAAAGTATTGTTTGTAATCGTTTATCAGATTGACCGCTTTTTCAAACACACTCTCGTTGACACAGCGGTTAAATAGAATCGGCTCAGCACCGAACATTTCTGGGACTTCCGTCAGAACAGCCGTACCGCCCATGGAAACAAGCCTGTCCGTAATTTTACCGCACATCGGATTTGCTGTTATGCCCGAAAGGCCGTCGCTGCCGCCGCATTTTAATCCGAGTTTGAGCTTAGATATCGGAACGGGCGTGCGTTTATCATATGCCGCAAGCATTTGCAGTTCGGATATGAATTTTTCGCCCTCGCTGATTTCATCGTCACAGTCTTGACAGTTCAGAAAGCGGATTCTTTCTTTGTCATAGTCACCGAGGACTTTTTTCATTTCCTCAATACCGTTATTTTCACAGCCTAAACCGAGGACAAGAACGCCGCCGGCATTGGGGTGTTTTATCAGTCCGCTGAGCACCTTTTGGGTAATCAATAGGTCGTCTCCAAGCTGACTGCACCCGTAGGGGTGCGTAAAGCAAAAGGCTCCTGTTTTCTGCGCCAAGCTTTGCGCAACGCCGTTCACACAGCCGGCCGTCGGAATAATCCAGATATCGTTGCGGATACCGACACTTCCGTTTTTGCGTACGAAAGCGTTTATCATGACCGGATACATTTTTCGCACCGGCTCAAAGTCGGGCTTGTATTCATATTTCAGTACACCGGAGAGAGCTGTTTTCAGGTTGTCGGTATGTACCTTTTCGCCGGCTTTAATATCCGCGCAGGCAAACCCGATCGGAAAGCCGTATTTGATAACCGGCTCACCTTTTTGTATATCCTTGACGGCATATTTGTGTCCGTCCGAAAGGCAGACCTTTACATTGTCCTTTTGATTGATTACAACATACTCCATTGGATTGCCTCTCTGATTCCGCTATTTTTGATTTGCGCAAGGCTTTCGTTCACAAGGTCAGTCATATCGCTTAAATCCGCACCCCATAAATCGGAATTGCTCAATATTTCGCCGATATCGTGCGTTTTGATATAGTCCACCGCCGCCTTGCTGTCACTCGGCTCATTTTCTTTGTAATATTTTATCAGGCACGCAAGGGAGAACACAAGAGGCTTCGGCAAAGCATGGTTCTTCTCCCGATAATCCGTGATTGTGGGCAGTACTCTTGCAGTAAATTTGCTGACGGAATTAAGGGAAATCGACTGCCAAAGGTGTCGGATATAGGGATTGGCAAAGCGCTCCAGCACCGCTGAGGCAAACTGCTTGTTTTCTTCCGTTTCGCTGAGGGTCGGCAGGATATAGTCAAACAGGCAGGTATGAAGGAACTCATTCAACAAGCCGTCCTTCAGACTTTCACCGACGGATTCCACGCCGCAAAGAAGCGACGGAAACACAAGGGAAGTATGCGAGCCGTTGAGAATTCGGACTTTCATCTTTTTATAGGGCGAAACATCGTCCGTCCAGATGACATTGAAGCCACCTTTTTGCAAGGGCAGTTCCTTTTCAAAGTTGCCCTCAATGACCCAAAGATGATAGGGCTCGGCGGTGTCAAGAAGCGCATCACGGAAGCCGATTTCGGCAAAGATTTGCTCCGACTCATCTTTCGGAAAGCCTGTCACAATGCGGTCAACAAGGGTATTGCAAAAGCGGTTTTTAGCTTCTATCCAACGGATAAAATCCGGTTCAAGACCCCATTTTTCGGCGTAGCGTAAAACGCAGTTTTGAAGTTTTATTCCGTTATTGTTAATCAGCTCGCAGGCGAAAATGACAAAGCCGGGAAGTCCGTTCTGATACCGACGATACAAAAACTGCGTCAGCTTTCCGGGAAAAGAAGCGGCAGGCTTGTCCATAAATTGACAGGTTTCATCAAGGAAAATGCCAGCTTCCGTTGTGTTGGAAATAATAAAGCGCAGGTCGGGATTTTCGGCAAGGGACAGGAAAGAATCAAAATCACGATAGGGATTTACTGCCCGGGAAACGGCGTTGATTTCCGTCCTTTCACAGACCTCTTTGCCGTTGTCGATGCCTCTTAAAATGAGATGATATTTTCCGTTCTGTGCATTAATTCTTTCGACAGTTTCAGAATCCGTCGGCGAAACAATCACGATTTTGCCGTCATAAAGTCCTCGCTTTTGGAGCGAATCGATGAACGAATCCGCAAAACCTCTTAAAAAGTTACCCGTGCCGAATTGCAATATAGTTTCTTTCATCGTTATGCCTCGAATTTTATCAGAAGTTTAGCCAGTGTGCCGTCGTTATGCGTGAGAGCCTCAAAGGCTTCGGCGGCTTTTTCTTTTTCATAGACACCGCTGACAATTTTCAGAATGTCTGCTTTACCGCTTTTCACAAGGTCAATGAGGGTTTCAAAATCCTTGGTGAAAGCATTGCGACTGCCGAAAACATTCAGCTCTTTTTTGAGAATGACGGAATGGACAAAGGTGGTTTCCCGTTTTCCGTTTCCGATTAAAATGATATTGGCACCGTGTGCCGCTTCATTGATGCACGACAAAAAGGTCTCCGGTGCGCCGCAGGCCTCCACGCAGACATCAAAGCCGTTGCCGTCTGTGAAATCCGCGCAGACTGTGTGCAGAACATTCTCTTTGACATTAACAATTTGGTCTGCGCCGAACTCCTTGGCAAGAGCAAGGCGGCTTTCGAGCATATCGGCAATCAGCACTCTTGCGCCGAGAGCTTTGGCTCTCATCAGCGCAAACAGTCCGATAGGGCCGGCGCCCATAATCAGCAGGTTATCGTTCTGTTTCACTTCGGCTCTCGAGAGCGCGTGACAGCTGATGGAAAACGGCTCGATAAGTGCAAGCTCCTTTGCGGATAAGCCTTTGCCGTCAATGATTCTTTCAACCGGCATCGTGATATACTCCTGAAAACTGCCGTCACGCTGAACGCCCATGGTCTGATTATCGTGACAGGCGTTGACGATGCCGCGCTTGCAGGCGTAGCATTTGCCGCAGTTGAAATACGGATTGCAGGTGACAATATCGCCTGCTTTCAGTCCTCTGTTGTTTTCGGGTATTTCGACAATCTGCGCCGAAAACTCATGACCGGGGATTCTGGGATAAGTGGTAAAGGGCTGGTTGCCCGTATAGGACGCCACATCTGCGCCGCAGATTCCGCAGTAAAGTACTTTCAGAAGAGCTTCGCCCTGTTTTGCTTTCGGCATTTCCTTTTCAATCAGTCGGATTTCTCCGGGTTTTGTAATTTCAATGGCTTTCATTTCTTATGCCTCCGTGTCGATATATTCGGGATTCCAGATGACTGCCGTTTTTAAGGGTGCGCCTTTTGAATAGATTTTATTTTCGTATGCGTCAATCGGATCGGCGGTAAATTCGTCCTTATCAATCAGCTCCACAAGGCGGTCAAATTTGCTTTCGCAAAGCAGTTCGATTGCTGTTTCCATGTGCTTTTGCGTGAAATTGATGGAGGACAGAATCACCTGATTCTTGAAGCCGAACGGCATAGTATCAAAGGTGACTTTCGGTCCTAAGGAAAAGCTGTTATAGATACCGTTACAGCCGAGAACGCCGTGCTCAAAGGCAATTCGGTGTTCAACCTCGGTTCCGCTTGTGCCGACAAAAACGCTCGCCGTGCCGCCGATTCTTTCGGTTATCGCTTTTGCAGTTTCTTCTTCGTTCATGCCGCCCGAGGAAAGATAATCGCAGCCAAGCTCATTTTTCACAAACAGCGCTTTTTTGCTGTTTTCGTCGCTTCGGGCAACGAAAAGAATATTCGCTTCCGGGTGGTTTCTCCGAATCTGATCGCCGATGAAAAGTCCTGTTGTGCCTAAACCGAAAATGACGACACGGCTGAATGTGCTTTCGACGGCTCTTATTCGGGCGGTTTGCTCGTCGCATTTTTCTTTGGCAAGCTCAACACGGAAATTCTGTGCTTCGCCGATGTCGCACATTCTTTCATGCTGAAAAACGGCGCAGGCGTATGGATCTGAAAACACCAGCTTTTTCGCAAGAGACAGCGGCAACTTGGTAGTTCCCTCATACTTTTCCGGCAGATGCAGCAGCATATCGGGGTTGAAATAGCCTTTGTCGCAGAAAATGCCGTCAGCTCCGTCACAGCCGTATTCAAAATAGGTCTCGTCCTCGGTGAAACGAGTCGGGTCAAAGCTGTCGCCGCCGCGGATTAAGACGATGGCAAAACGGTTTTCCGACGGCACCCACACAACGCCCTCATGACCGTTGATGAGCCTTTTTTCGCCCTCTGGGAATTTCGGGCAAAGTTTCTTCTCTCTTCCCATTTTCATCAGTTCAAAGTCCGTTCCGCAAAAGCCGCAGAACACGGGAACAGCTTCAATTCCGCTCTTTTTTTCTTCGCCTCTGAGCCTTTGTCTCGGCGGATTGATGAGATTGATTTCACCGTATTTCAGCGGCTCTTTTTCGTCGTTTTGAAAATATGTAGCATAGGTTTTCATATATCGTATCTCGGTTCTTTAAAAGGATTGAATGTCGATGTTAATGTTATTATTTTTGTCAAGCGTCAGAACCGTGCCGCCGAGTGTTTTCGAGGAGAAATAGCAGTTATATGAGCTTTTTGTCATGTAGCAAAGTTTTACGCCCTCGCAATCGGCAACAAAATTATTGTTGTGGTCATGCCCGGCAAAAAGATAGGTTCCGCCGTTTTCTTTAAATACGGTAAAAAATCCGTCGTTATTGACGGCAGACCAGCTGTCCTCCTGCCTGAGACCTATTTCATAATTTCCGGTAATATCCTTATATTCGGGAACGGGAACGTGCACAAATGCCATATTGGGTACAGCTTTACCGCTTGTTTCATTTATACCATTTACTGCCCATTTATACCATTCAATCTGATTTTTATTAACTCCGCCGTCTGTAATCTGTCCGTCAACGATTCTGTACTGTCCGTCGTCAAGCATAAACAGTGAGTAAACGGGTTTGCCGTTTCGCGTGAGGTTGACAATATAGTTGCCCATGCCATTCATGCCGTCGGGACCGCATTTGAAAAGGCAGTTTTCAGCACTTTCATAAATTTCAGCAAGTTTGGCCTTGTCGGCTCTTCCCTCATAATCATGATTTCCGAAAACAGGTGCCCACGGAATGTCAAACTGCGCCATAAAATCACAGAATTTTTGCGTGCTGATATCATTCCAAGCAGTTAAAACGGTATCGCCGCCCACTACTATTAAATTCGGATTAACCTCTTTAATCAGTTTTTTCAGTTGAATTTCACTCATGCCGTCAAGAATAAAGTTTACACCGAGGCAAGCCGCAAAGGTGCCGTGATTTCTAATGTGAATATCTGTCAGGCAGAGTATTTTAAAATCCTTATCATTTATTTCAAGGCTTTGGGCATAATCGGTAGTATATGTATCATCAGGACTCCAATCATCACAGACGGCAACGCCCTTTTGCTCTTTCAGGGCAACCGAGGCAAAATACCCGTTGCAGACTGCGACAACCGCCGCCAGAACAAGGAAAATACTGATGATGATTTTTACGGGTTTCTTATTGAAAAATGTTTTCATTTTTCTTCCTCCAATGCTTTAAGTTGATAAAAAACTGCTGAAAAATCAGTTAAACTGTGACCGTTTATGCTTTGCTCGTTTCCCTGATAATTTTGCAAGGGCAACAATCCGTGTTTCATCAAGACTTCGCCGCTGACCTTTAAGCCTGTTATGTCCACCGTATACGCAACATCTGATGAAAGCCCAAAAAGTTTCAGTTTCGGCAGCTGCGAAACTGGGAAAAATAACTTTTGAAAGAGAATAACATACGAAGTATTTTTGTCTGCACTGACAAGTTGCCAAGCGGTAAAGTTCTCCTCAAAGCCGTCTGTCAGTCTGTAAAAACAACCGTCCGTAATAAACAATCGCATTCGCTTGTATTCTGCAATGCAGTACTTTAAATAGTTCAACTCCTCTTTCGGGAGTTTGGTCAGATCATATTGCAGACCGAGTACACCGAAGGATGCAACGCCACACCTTGTTTCCAAAGTGCTTGTGCGTTTTGTCTGATGATTGGGAACTGCCGAAATATGATTGCACATCACGCTTATCGGATATCCGTAACTTGTTCCCTCCTGTATCAGTGCACGGGAGAGAACATCGGTATTATCCGACACCCAACCAATCGGCATAAAACAAAGCATTCCCAAGTCAAACCTTGCTCCGCCGCTGGCGCACAATTCAAACAGTACATTCGGATTTTTTGAAGTTATTTCAGATAGAATACGATAAAGTCCGCAGATATAGCTGTGCTGTACCTCGTAAATCGGCGTCTCAACAGAAGTAAAATCGGAAAACATTCGGTTAAAGTCCCATTTTACATAATCTGCGCCGCTCTCTTTTATAACCGAGCACACGGTTTCAATTAAAAAGTCCTGAACCTCGCTTCTTGACAAATCAAGAACATACTGACTACGTCCTAAAATTCTTCTGCCCTGTTCCGAACCGAGAGCCCAATCAGGGTGTACCTCAAAAAGTGTACTGTTGCGGCTTATCATTTCGGGCTCCACCCAAATACCAAGTTTTATCCCTCTTTTGTGCACATAATCTGTAACCGCTTTGATACCGCCGGGGAATTTCTCATGGTTTTCCTGCCAATCTCCAAGCGACGAGGTATCATCATTCCGTTTCCCAAACCATCCGTCGTCAATCACCAACATCTCTGCACCGATTTCAGCGGCACGGTCGGCAAGTTCACACAGTTTTTCTTCGGTTATATCAAAATATACACTTTCCCAGCTGTTAAGCAAGACAGGTTTTTGTATAAAAGCCCATTGTTTCGGCAGAATATGTTGCTTTATAAAATCATGCATATTTTGCGACACACAGTTATAACCAGTTTTTGAATAGGTTAAAACTGCTTCAGGTGTAAAGAAGGTTTCATCTTTTTGTAAATCAAATCTAAAACCTGCGGGTGAAATTCCGCTTAATACTCTTATGCCGCCGTAAGGTGAAACCTCAAACACTTCACGGTGATTGCCGCTGTAAATCAGGTTTAACCCATAGCTTTCACCTGAAAAATTATCGGCATTTATCTCTGCTAACATCACAAATGGATTGTGCCATGCGCCGGAAGCTCCGCTTTGGGAATCACAAACAATTTTTCCTGCTGTCAGCGTCTGTTCATGCTTAAAGCGTTCCCTCGCCCAGGCACCGTCAAATGTAATGCATTTATACTTACCCAGCGGCAAATCTAACTGCATACTCATTAAGCTGTCAACACCAACTGCATTTTTATTTGCTTTGATTTCAGCATAACGAGTAATCACATCGCACTTTTCAAAAAGTTGATAGTATAAGCGTAATTCTGTTTCTGTTTGTTTGTCACGCAAGAGAACACATAAACATCCGTCGCCGCTGTGTGCCTGTGCAAAATTCGGACGCGCAGGCGGTTGTGAAAGCAAAGTATAGCCCACAAAGGTAAAGGTGCACAACGCTTCACCGCAGTTTATAGTACATGCATTCTCACGACGATCACCGCCGCCGAATACAGAATACTCAAACTGCATTGCATCTATCCCGTAGGTGATATCGTTTTCAGGATAAAGTGCAGACACAAGTAGCATAGAGCACTTTTCAAAAAAGGCGCTGTAATCTGTCTGCTCGCTGATTTTATCACCGTAATACAAGTGCTGTAAATCACCGTATTCGGTTACGGCAAATATGTAAGACGTATTCTGCGTGTTCAGATGAAAAATGTTATCTTTTATATGAATCATAGAAATTCCTCAATCAAAAAGTTGTTTATATAAATGCGCAGCGAAATGTGTTTTGTCAAGAGAAAAGATTTCATTGAATTTCTCGTTTGCGTCTGTTTCTTTACCTTTTCCGAGCAGTCCCAAGGCTTTCATAAACAGACAATGAACACGGTTCTTCTTGTTCAAGTCCTCATCAAAAACCAAAAAGTCGGGCAGTGAAACGGCAAAATAGTCTATTTTCATGGAATCATTAATATGCTCGTCCGCATAGGATATCAGCTTATCAAAGCGCATATCCGCTTCCGCTTTTTTCCCGAGCTTCAGCATCGCAAGCCCCTGACAGAAAATCGTTTCGGGCGGCTGGTCGTTATAATACATGGCGCTTTGCGGCTCGGAAAGTCCCGAGGAGGCTTTTACAAAATACGCCGCCGCTTTTTCGGCTTGATTCAGCTTTTCATAAGCAAGACCCAACAAGTAATTTTGCAGGTTTTCCTGCGCACCGTAGAGCTTGCCCTCGCCGAGATTATGCGGATAAGAGAATGTGCGCTCCAGAAGAGAAACCGCCTTTTCAAACTCTCCGTTTCGGATTGCCTCTTTTGCAAGCGAACAAAGAGAGGCGATATACTGCGCAGGGGCTTTCCCCTCGCCGCCCTCCCACGGGTGGAAAGAATGAGATATCAGACCGTCAAGGGCTTTTTCGTGCTGTCCGTTCAGATTGAGAAGCGTCACATATTCCGTATATAAATCGTCACGGGATTCCACGAGGTCAATATACTTTTCAAAAAATGCAAGCCGTTCTTTCGGCGGCATCTGCGTTTTTTTATAGAGTTGGTCAAGCTCCATCAGCACTCTTGCGTCTGTTTTATCAAGGTCAAATGCCGTTTCAAGCTCCAAAAGAGCCGATTTCTCATCGCCCTTTTTGTTGTAATACGCAAGGGCAAGGTTGCGGTGAGCCGTCGGAAATTCCGGCTTTTGCTTTGCCGTGTTCTCCCAGCAGAAAATTGCATCGTCATAACGCTTTTTATCATAATACAGACAGCCGAGATAATAGTTCGCCATGGCGTTATTGTCACTGTTTGCGATTGCCTTTTCAAGGACAAGTAAGTCGTCAAGCCGGTGCGGAAAACAAAGATAGCTATCCGCACTTTCGCCTTTTTCAAGGTGATAATTTGCTTTTTCCCGATTTCCGCGAAGCTCATATAAATCCGCAAGATGAAAATGTACAAGCGGATAATCGGACTTTGTTTCAAGCAGTGTATCAACTGCTTCGCCGTAAAAACCGCCGGCTTTGTATTCGAGAGCGATTTCAATAGCAGTATCAATACGCATTTCAGGCTTTTGGCCTAAAATTTGACGGCTGATAACGTCCATCGGGTCAAGAGAAATTGTTTCTTTGGCAAGGCTTATAACCTCGTCATTTCTTCCGAGTTTACGAAGAATCAGCGACTTGAGATTTCTCGCTTTGTAATTCCGACTGTTTTTGATGATTGCGTTTTCAATATGGTCAAGTGCGGTTTCATATTCGCCGTTTCTCACCGAAATACAGGTAAGGTGATAAAACGCCGCCTCTTGACAGGCATTGCTCCACGCCGATTTATAAAAAGCGTCGTAGCTTTCCGAAAGTCTGTTCTGATAAAGCAAGGACACGCCTAAGTTATAGTACGGCTCGCTGTCGTAAGGATTCGGATTCGAACGGGTCGCCTTTTCGATTGCTTTTCTGAAATAGGGTTCGCTTTCGGCGAACTGTCCTCTTTTCAGTAAAAGCAAGCCGTAAGCGTTATTGAGGCGAATATCCGTCTCGTCTCTGCGAAGTCCCTCAAGATAATAATCCTCGGCAAGATAGGTTGCGTGACGATACTGCTCGATATGGAGTCCGTATAAATATAAGTCTTCCGTTGTCTTGCAGTCCTTCGGCTCAGGCGGACACACCGCAGGGAGCGTCGGCTCCTGCTTTTTACCGTTTATTGTATAGTTCAAATATAATCTGCCGTTTCTGATGATACGGATTGCTTCAACATTTTCGGGATTATCTGTTTTTATTTCGGCGGTTTCGCTCGGCAATAAAGAAATATTTTCACTTTGACTTACCATACCGTTTGCCATTACCTGAACGGTAATTTCGCCGATATTCCCCGAAGCGTACAGATGAACGGCACCGTTTTCGAAATTCATCGCAAGGTCTTTTGTTGCGTTATTCACCGTGCCGATCGTCTTATAAGGCATAAAGTACTGAGTAAACCGCTTTTCTTCCATTGGCGCAATAAAAGTGAAGTCGGGCTGATTATCGGTAAAGCACCCTGTCATGAGTTCCACATAGGGACCGTCGTTGTCCGTCAGATTTCTGTCCCACGCCTTGCCGAAATCACCGCATCCCCATGTCCATTGCTTTTTGCCCGGTGCAACATGATGGTCGGCAACGTGGAGAATGCCGGCATTCACGCCGTCATCATAGCCGCCGACAAAATCATAGTCGGACTTCGCCGCCATATACGAGGTCGGAACGGGCAGATTCTTATAACGGGAAATATCCACGCCCCGGCTGTAATCGACCTTGTAGTAGGTACCCGTTGCAATCGGAAAGGTTGATGAAGCACGCTTGCCGTGATCCATAACCGTTGTCACATCGGGCGGAAAGATACTGCGTGTATTGTCGTTGACCGCAACGGCAGGATTCGCCCACCAGAGAAAGGTCTGCGGCACATATCGGTGCGATTAAATAACTGCGCCTTGATTTCGATATAGGTACGGTCGGGATAAAGAGTAAAGCGAGCCATGCCTTTTGTGCGAAACATATTTTCAATTTCACTCATAATGACCGTCGCAGAGCCGTCCTCATTTTCAAAATAGGTATAGTCCACCTCGTCAAAAGTGCTCGGTCGGTGATGCTGCGGCCAGTTAAATTCGATTCCGCCGGATATCCACGGACCGGCAAGACCGACAAGGGCAGGCTTTATGACCTGATTATAATAAACAAAATCGTAGCCGTTTGTTTTGTCTGTTGCACGCTGAATTCTTCCGCCGATTTCGGGCAGAAGCATCACTTTTATATAATCGTTTTCAAGAAATACCGCCTTGTATTCCTTATCGATTTTGGTATTGTAAATCTTGTCGATCACAGGATGAGGATAGACCTTTCCCGACGAGCCCTGATAAACTCTTTTTTCAAGAAACATCGGATTCTTATCCGGCTTTCCGATCTCGTATGTAGGGATCATGACTTTTTCTTCCCAAACTTTAACTTTTGAAAAATTCTTCATAGCATACCTCGAAATAAAGAAATTGACATTCGTTCAGTTTGATTATATAATAAAAATCAAGAAAAAAATTGAGAAAATCTGCCCAAATATTTAGAAATTCTATCATAAAGGATGGTGCAACAATGAAATCAAGAGAATCCGGCGTTTTGAATAAATCTGAGGTATATTTCTCAACGCCGTCTCAGACGGCAAAAAAAATATATTATTATCCGATAAGTGCCGGACATTTCTTCTGTGTCAAGGGCTATCATCTGATTCGGGATAATTATGACAGTCTTTTAATCACACACATTTTAGACGGCACCTTCACCTACGTCAAAGACGGCAATCATATAACGGCGCGGGCAGGCGATACCGTCATCCTTGACTGCTACAAACCGCACGAGTACTATACAGACAACAACTTTGAGTCGATATGGGTACATATCAGCGGTGCAAATTCTTTTGAGCTGTTTGAAGAAATTGAAAGAAGCAGCGGAAATACAGTCAAATGCAAGGATATTCAGCATGTTAAAAAGCTTATGTTCCGGCTGTTTGACTGTATCCGCCAGGAAAAGCCCTCATCTGAAACCGGTATGTCGCTGGATATCTACAAACTGTTTACCGAACTGTTAAACCCCCAAAGTCCTAAAGCCAAGGGAGAAAGCAGTTATGAAGAAAGCATTCAGGAAGTCAAAGCATATATTTCGGAAAATCTGAATGAGAATCTGACGGTTTCCAGACTTGCCGGAACGGTCAATATGAGCTCGTCTCATTTTTCAAGAGTATTCAAACAGCAAACCGGGGTTTCTCCTTACGACTTTGTTTTGCTTTCGCGACTGAACAGAGCCAAATATCTGCTTCAACAGACGGACATGACAATTGCCGCCATTGCCTACGACATCGGCTTTAACAGCGAATCGAATTTTATTTATTTTTTCTCAGAGAACGAGGGCATATCGCCCGGAAAATTCAGAAAGTTGAAGTTCTGATATGTGTCGCTACTGTATAATTATATATTTCAAAAGCCACTGCAAAACAATTTAGCAGTGGCTTTTGCTTATATTCTTTTTCGAGTCCGTTTCAAAAGAACTATTGACACCAATGCAACGAAAAACACAGATATAGACACCCATAAAGGCACTGAATAAATCACTCTGTTTCCCGAATAAACCGTCATGGTGCAAATATAATGAACGATGATATAGTGAAGAATACTTCCTGCCAACATTCCGACAAAGCCGAAAGTTGAAACCTTCCGGAAATCCGACAGTATAACGGAAATCAACAGGAAAGCTCCGACTGTTAAAGATGCAGACAGATATTTCAATCCGCAGGTCGTCATTATAAATCTCGGTGTGATCAGCAACAGTACAGTAATCGCAGTAAAACAGAAAAACTGTAGAAACGAGATTTTCTTCGAAATCTTCTTACCGGCAGTATTCTCAGGAAGCTGAAAATTCTTTCGGCTTTCTGCAAGAAACAGGCAACCCAATACGACTGCCGCAGCCAAAAGGAACCCGACTCGATAAAGCCCGGTGCTTTGCATAAAAACGGATAATATCACTGATACCACCACGGCAAGAACGGCAGAGTTCTTATTGGCTTTACCGTGAAAAACATACTCTATTCCGACACCGGTCATAATTCCCGAAACGCCTGCAAAAATGCCCAAAATTCTTGAAAGACTCATCGTGACATGGCTGATTCTCATCGTCGGGCACAATATCTGGAAAAGGTCTGTATTCAAAAGAGCAAATACTGCGGCAAAAACCGCTAAAATTGATAACGCAGAGCATATAATCATTTTACGGTGCTTGAACAGCTTTTCTAAAATCAATCCTATTAAAAACGCCAAAGAAAAGATGATCGAAACAAATTCCATACGGTGAAATTTCAGACCGGAAATATTGATAAACAAAACATCCGTTACGATTTCAGTCCGGCAATAGACATCAAAAGTTAAAAGCAAAAGAGAGCTAATAAAGGTGCAGGCAAAAAGCACGACATTTTCACAAGTAATATTTTTACGCATTCTGATCGCCTCCAAACTGACTTACGGCATCGTTAACCGCTTTCCAAAGTGAATTTTCCTCAGTGGCAGCCGTATCGCAGGTAAAGCTCCATACCATGATACCGCAGCCGTTAAGAAGCGCAAACGCTGTTTTATCGCGAACCAATGCCGGAGAATTAAAATATACCGCAGTCGGCGACGAATCAAAATAGCAGTTGACCGTATAAGTGTTTTGAAAATAGTCGGTTCGGGGTAAATTTTTATAAATATATTGTTCCATGATCGCCTCTGTCTGCGTACCGTAAAACGGAATCCCCAGGTTGATCTGACTGCGTTCAAAGCCGACCTCCTCGGCATAGGCAATCGCCTGCTGGGTACAGCTCCAGAAAGAAGAGTGCTGACCGTCCTGATCCATGATGTCATAGGTCATGATATTCACCATATCCAGAGAACGGATTGCTTCTTCGGTATAATGCAGGTCTCTTGTTCCGAAAGCACAGGAAAGCAGACTGCTCTCCCCCATTTGACGGCGCATTTTCTCTTTTAAAGCTATCAGAAAATCGTTAAAAATGCGGAAATCTTCTTTTGTTTGCGGGAACTCATAGTCAATATCAATGCCATCAAAGCCGAACTTTTCAGTAAAGCCGATTAAATTATCAATAAAGGTATCACGGTTATCGCCCATTGCCGAATTTCGTCCGGGATGACCTTGATTGAAGCCGAACACAAAGCTAATTTTAGCTTCCGGATTCATTCTTTCCCGTAAGACCTTCAGCAGTAAACGTAGCTGATTTTCTTTATCTGCCTGATTCTCATTATCACCGCCTAAAAATACCGTTCCTGTTTCATCAAAGGATACGCCGCAGTAATGGAACAAATGTGTCAGGCTTTCCGGATCATAATCATCAAAATACCGATTTAGTTTCTCTTCTTTTTGTGCATCCGTCAATTTTTCGTCGGCAAGAATTTCGTTCACATCACCGGCGGCAAGATAGGCGGTAACACGAAAATCATCGGTATTGCGAGTCGGCTCATAATAGACTTCAATTTCTCTGATAGCCGGGAAAGAATCAGCTTTTGTCACTGTAAGACGGACATACCTTGCTTCAACATCGTCAAATGAGCACAGTCGGTGATATTCGATTTTATCGTTCTGATAAACCATTGAATAGGCTTCACCGTCAGCGGAAACGAAAATGGAAAACTCTTTGACATTCAAGCCTTTTTCTTTTAGAATAACCGAATTGATTTTTTGAGCTTTTCCCAAATCAAGCGTAACATAGAAGTTTTCTTTCTTTAAACTTTGAAATGAGGTTTCGGCTTTTCCGTCCGTAAGTTTTTTGCTGTCACAGACTGCGTTCAAAGCTAAGTTTTCGCTTTGCATATAGGCACTGTCAGCCGCAAATTCTTCTTTTGCGGGAATCTTTGTCTGATAAGTAAAAGCAAAAACCAAACATGCTGAAATGAGTATCAGCGCAATTATTGATAATATCGGTATTTTTTTCATTGCAGTCTCCTTTAAAAAGTCAAGTAGTCAGAACCAAATTGCGTTCTTTTTTCATCTTATAATACACAGCCTTTTTTCAGAATGATGTTGGCATACTGTTTTTCTTCGCCTGTTGCGATTATTGCGTACGCCTTCTTTGCTCTGTCATAGTATGCAAATCTTTCTTCAAACGAAAACTCCGTGTCAGGCTGATGCTTTCTTACAATATCAGCATATTGATTCCAAATACTTGTATCCACCGTGTCCCCCTCACACTTTTGCATCAGAACAAAATGATTGGAATCATACTGGTCAAGAGGAAACAGTGTGAGAACCGCATCAAGCATATCACAGGCGGAAATACCGTCCGCTCTTATCAGAATATTGGCATTTGATGCAGCGGGAAAGTTCCCGTCTGCAATTACGATTTCATCTCCGTGCCCCATTTCGCAAAGTACCTTCAATAAATCGGGAGAGATAATTTTGGGAATATGTTTCAGCATATGGCTGCTCCTTTTTCACTAAATTGTCAGAATTGTTTTTTTGAAGCTTTTCGTTCCGCTTTCAGTTTAGCGGCATACGCTTCTTTTTTTCTTGTTCCCGTTTTTCCGCTTCTTCTTTTTCGGCTCTGTGCGCTTCTGCCCGGACTTTTGACTCCTCATAATTGGCTTTAATTTCATCATAGCGACGATAGTTTTCCTGCTGAATCAAAAGCTTTTTCGCATCAATATAAGGCTTTGCCGCACGGTTATAGGCAGAATACTGTTCTGTTAGTATTTTAACCTTCTGTTCCACATCCCGTTTTTTCTTCCTGAGAGCCTTGATTTTTTCATTAATTTCATTTGTTTTTGACTTGTTCTTTTGCTCCATTGCCGTACGGTAATCAAGAATCATAGTCTTAATTTGTGAATCAAGCTCATCTTCCTGCCGGAATAATTCGCCGAAAACACCGCTGTCAAATTCGGATATACCGTTTGCGTAATTTTTTCGGAGAGCTTTTCTTGACAATCTTTCCGCTCTTGCGTTTTCGATGGCATATTTACGGATTTCTTTTTCAAGCGGTGTATTTTTCGGGAGTCTGCGGGCTTCTTTTACGGAAATAGTATTCAGATTTTTCAGCCCTGCAAGTCCGCCCTCACAGATCCGCTTTGCTCTTTCCACCTGGACCTGCATAACAGGATTACTGAATTTTTCAACCTCTCTGACAATAAACTGTCCGATAACGATTTTTTCGTTCCGTTCTTTTTGCTCGTGAACCTTTCTCTTTGCCGCTTTTACCGATGCCTTATCCTTTGATCTTTTTGCCTCCCTGATTTCCGTCTTGTCGGGCTTGGCGGGAGTTTTATCGTAATATTCGTAAGCTTCGTCAATCAGGTCAATCGCTTCAATCAGGTTTTCATCGGATAGTGCGTTATTTCCGTAATCTTCAAAAAGAGCGCGGATCTTCAAAACGCTTACCATTGCTTTTTGCTTAACCTCTGTGAGATCATAAAAGAAATACGGAATGGCATTCAATGCTGCGCCGATTGCAGAGGCAATGACGAGAATACCGCAGATTCTTTTGAAATATTCAGGGTCATACAGTACGAAGTAAACATTGCTGCCGTCATAACCAAGCGACTTTGCGACGGTTTCGTTTAATCCTGCCATATTGTAAATTGCAGGGAGAACAGAACCTGTCACCATACCAACAACGCTTCCTATGAGACCAACAGTGAAGAACATACCGTCTATTCTTTCGCCTGTCAGATATTGCTGATAATCACGGATATCGCCGTTCAGACTGTATTGCAAAAGATTCCCGAGCGAGGTGCCGAGGCCGTTGACAAACATACAAATGAGCATCAGCCAGATCATCATGCTTTTAGGAGCCTCAGTTACGACGGGATACATACAAAGAATAAATATTATACTCATCAGATTGGAATACAAGAGCAGATTCCTTTTGCCGATTTTCCGGATCAGTATTGGCGCAAAAAGCATCGACCATAACGAGGAGTTACCGTAAACTGCCGTTATAATCGAATACTGTAAGGGGGTGCATGCTTCCTGATAGTTGTATAGCCAGGCAAGAATTGTTCCGAAAGACGATTCAAGAAAACCAATCCAGCTTGCACAGGAAATAATCCAGAAATATTTATTCTTGGCAACTGCACGAAGCGCATCTGCAAATCCGATTTTGATTAAATGAGTTTTTGCTTCAATAACCTTTTCTTCGGTATTGACATGAATCAGAATCGTCAGAAGCAAACCCAGCAACAAAATAGGCGGAAAAACAACACGATAAATTCTCATATCATAGATTGTGTTTTCACCTGTAACAGCCCGAGCCAGAAGCGGCATCAGAAAACCGATGATTGTCGGCGCAAGAGAATCCGTTACCGCAGTAACAGAGCACACATCGGAACGCTCATATGTATTCGGAGATAGCACATTGATGATATTCGTGTAGGAATCGAACATAAAGGTGTAAAAGAACTGAAACCCAATATTAAAAATCAGAACGGTAAAGCATTTCCAGAACAAGGTCATTTTGTCATAGGGCATCCAGGTGAAACCCATTGCGAGAATAACCGTCGGAATTGCCATTGTGAATATATACGGACGGAATCGGCCTTTTCCGTTTTTTGCGCTGTCGACCATTCTGGCTCTGACAGCAGTCAACGGAAAGCTTGCTATAATACTGATGATATAAATCAGGTATAAAGGCTGCGGAGGGATTCCGATCGTGTTACCGATGAGTGTATTGCCGACGCTTAGCAGCATTAACTGCACAGCGTAGCAGATGAATTTTACGCCCATACCTCCCACGGCAAGTGAGGCGATCTCTTTGAATGGCATATAGCGACCATGCGGCGGCTTTCTCCAGTAAATCTTCACTTTTTCTGCATTTTCGGCTATCAGCTGTTTCACATTTACCATGATTTGATTCCTCTTTTACTTGCATTTTTCTACGATAGAGCTTGTATCAGCGCATATGATTACCGACGATTTTTTGCTTTAGTCTTTTTCTTAATAATTCTTGCACTGATAGTAACAGCAGCAATATATCTCTATCCTTCGATTCAATCTGTTTTTTCAGTTTTTCTCCTTATCCTAAGCGACTCGGCGACCCTCATCAGATTCTCAACATCGCCTTCAACCAGTTGTCCGTTTTTGTCAGGCGGCAGATTGATAACCATGACATTATCCGTTTTTTCAAGAATGTGATAATTATTGATGATTTCATCAGCATCCATCAAAGGTTTGCTTTCGTATGTATCGGAATAAAACCAGCTAAATTCCTTGCGTGAGCATATAGTCTGTTCAAAGGGAAGATAGTATTCTTTTCCTCCGAAAGTGTAAATTTTCGGGTCGTTCTCACGGCACATATTCGGGTCCCACAGTCTGAAATCCGAAGGAAACATTCTCAAAGGGTCACGGTCACGATAGTTCTTAGGTTCGTAGCGTTTTTTGGGAAAACCCTTTTTCTCACTGTATTTTCCAACCGTGTGATTTACACCGATTTGGCATTGTGGTTGTAAGGTTTTAACAAGGCTGTAAAGCCTGTCTAATTGCCACGCACGACAGGGCTTATCCCAAGCACCGTCAAACCAAAGCTCAACCACCTCGCCGTATCTGCCGTCCATAAGCTCGGTCAGATGCTTCTCCATATACTGCACATAGGATTCGTCATTGTTATAACAATTTTCGTGTCTATCCCAAAGGGAATAGTAAAGCCCTAATTTAACGCCGTACTTTTTGCAGGCTTCGGCAACCTCTTTCACAACATCGGTTTTGTTCGGCGAAAACTTAACGGAATACTCCGTTGTGTCCGTATTCCAAAGGCAGAAACCGTCATGGTGCTTGGTAATGACAATCACATAGTTCATTCCGGCTTCATAAGCGGTTTTGACCCAGCTGTCGGCGTCAATTGCGGTCGGCTGATAGCTTTCAATCGGCAAGGTGCCGTCAGACCATTCGGTGTTGTTAAAGGTGTTAATGCCGAAGTGCAGGAACATACCGAATTTACGGGCAATCTGCGCCTGCTGCCCCGCCGTGGGCGTTAAAGACGGCTGCTGCATAATCGGATATTCTTTGAAAGGATAAGGCGGTAATTTCTTTTTTAAAAGCATGATTGATTCTCCTGACCGTTAATTTTAAATACATAGCATTGACTTTTTCCGCTGCCGAGAACATCGGCTCTTGTGCAGCCGTAAAGGTATTCGGGCTTACCGTTTTTCATCAGAATTCCCGGGCGTTCTAATTTTGTTGAATGCTCATTGTCATAATAGGTTGTGTTTTTCGGTAAATCGGTATAATCAGAAAGAACACCAAAACCGATTTTTGCATTTTTTCTTTTAAAACAACCGTCCTTCATTTCCCAACGTATTCCCGCACCGAATATGCCTGTGTTTTTGCCAAAATTATCAGTGGTAAGCAGATAGGTTTTGCCGTTTTGCTGAAAAGCAGTTGCATCCTCAACATAATGGATGTTGTCCATTTTCGGCTCATCGCACATTGTATAAGGTCCGTCAATGCTTTTAGAGGTTGCATAGCCGTAATGCATTTTCCTGTTTTGAGCTTTTCCTGCTTTAAAGAAAATATAGTATATATCATCTATCTTTGCCATAGCAGGATTTTCCGTACCCGTTTTACTGTGATAGGTCCAGTGTGATTTGTCTGTTGACTCTTTTACAACAATACCGTCATCGCCTGCAAAATGCCAAGGTTCGTTTAAGGAATCAGACAGCATAAGGCCTGTTTGCATGGCACATTTCTTTACGCGTTTATCCTGAACAATATAAATAAGAGCATAGGTAGTGCCGAATTTATATATTTGCGGATTGTGTGGTGATGCCTGCCATTCAGGGCAGGGAAGATTATTATTTGAGAGTACGGTTTCAACATAGTTGAAGGGGCCTTCGGGTGAGTTGCCGATAAAATGCACAATCTCACTCTCCGTAAACCACAGAGACATTCCTTTATCTGTTTTCGGCCAGCGGGAACAAAAAAGATGCACACGGTCTTTTTCATCGTATATGGGAGAAACACACCAATACCAATAGTTATCGTCTGTGACTGAAACACCTTTATATTCCAGATTCAGAGCTATATCCGAAAATGACATTTTGACTCTTTTTCCGGCAGCAGATTTTAAAGGTGCTGCCGAATTCTTTTTGAAAAATCCAAACATATCAATTCTCCATAACGGGCTTATCGCCAAGTTTGATTTTTAAAATCGTGTCGGATGTTTTCTGCTTCCTGCCAAATACGGTGACAGAAAGTGTTCCATTCTTGGCTTTTACCTTGACTTTTTCCCCTGTTAAGCTTGTGCAGGATTTCGATGTATTTTTTTTTGAAACGGTAAAGAAAAGTGCTGTACGGGCAAACCGTCATACTCTGCATCGGGTACCTTATCGTCCCAATAAGGCGGGTCAGGCAATTTATGTGTTGTCCTCTGCCAACTGATGTCCACAATACCCATTGCCGAAATACCCACATGAAGAAACAATCCGTATTTCGCTTCCCGAAACCTTTGTATCCTCATCACTTACAAAAGGATAAGAATTCCATTCTTCCTGTGAAAAATATGTAAATTTCGCACCTTGCTTTGATTTGTCGAAATCACTTTGATTTAAGGAATATCCCATAATAACTTACCCCTTGTTTTTCTACACGCCAATCCACGCACAGCCGTTTTTCGTTAAATAAACCGTCACTTTGCCGTTTTTGACCGTCAGAGGTTTGTTTTCAAACAAATCCGTGACTATCGTGCCGTTCGGCACACAGATTTCATATTTTTTGAACTGCGCTTTTCGGTTGAAAATAAAGTATTCCGTACCCTTTTCGGTTTCCTTTTTACCGATTTCCAGCGCATCGTCAAACTCAGCAGGGCTGTAATCTGTATCGAGTATTCTGTGAAGTCTGTCAATATCACTTTTTGAATACTTGCTGACATAATCCCCCGAAAGCACCATACCGCCGCTTGCACGTATATACACATTGTTCAGTTTAAGGAACTTTTTGTTGGATAACGATTTACGGATAACGCCCGACGGACCCATAACCTTTGAAGAATTATCTGCCATAATCAAACAATCCGGGTCATTGACCCACAGCTTTTTGTGCATCCAGTTACGGCTGAAGCATTGCTCGGAGAGGTTTGCCATATGCCTTACATTTCTTATCACATCGTTTGTGACGCGCATACCCGTAACGAGCCCCAGCGACGGCCACATCGGCGCATTACAGCCGAGGATAAAGGCTTTGTTTTCTGTTGCGTCAAAAATCGTTTCCATTCCTCTGCGATATGCCTCGATCGACGTCGCGTTCTTATCGTAACGCTCTCCGAAAGGTAATGCGCCCCACACATTGGCGTCTAATTTAAAATAGTGCACGCCCCAATTTTCATAAATTTCACGAACAACATCATAAATATACTGCCTTGCGTTGGGATTTGTTCCGTCCAGCATGTACCAAGGTGCATCACGCCAGCCGGAAAAAGTCACTTCTTTCGTGCAAAGGGGATTGCCGTTCCCGTCCTGAACAAAGTAATCGGGGTGTTCTCTCAAAAGCCTGCTTTTCTTTGAGGCAATAAAAGGCGCAAGCCATATAGCAGGCTCAAAGCCCGCTTTTTTAATGTCCTGGCAGATGTCTTTCATCGGGCGGTTGAATTTGTCGCTTGTTTCAAGCCAGTCCCCCATAAAGGGCTGAAATCCATCATCAATCTGTATGTATTTGAGCCCCGGTGTTTTTTCTCTGATAACTTTCAGATTATCAAAAATATCCTGTTCGGAAATGTCGGGACCGATACAGTACCACGAACACCAGCCCACCGGCATTTCAGAGTATTCTTTAATAGGGTGATTTCGGCGTATGATCTCGGCAAATTCGTTCAGAATTGCATTTCTTGCGCCCTGAAGAATCACCATATCCTCAAGGCGGATTTCTTTTCCGGCGTCAAATTCAAGATTTTCAAGGCATTGTACTACCTGAATTTGTTTGCTGTTCACGCGGATTTCCGTACGAAAGCGGTTACAGCTTGCCGCACCGATTAAAACTGTATTTTCGCCTGTGCCCAAAAGAGCATAGTTATACACGGTTTTAAAGCCCTTTGCCTGCGGCATTTTGTAATGGTCTTTATCGGTGTAGCCGGTAAAACTGTCAAAGCTCTTTACAGTATCTTTATATTGGGTGAGTTTCTGATACCCATCACCGTAAAAAGGTGCGTCGGGCGAAAAGCCGTACTCACCGCTGAAAAGCACAGCCTCTTTCATCTTCGCCGTCTTATTCAGTGAAAAAGAAATACAAAATAAGCCGTTTTCCTCATTAATTTGAAAATCGGCACAAACTTTTCTGTTGCCGTTATCTACAATAAACGGTTTATAAAATGTCATAGCATATCTCCTCTATATATTCCATTTGCTTGCAAATCGCTTTGATGATTCAATCGTATCACTGGTTTCCGGCTGTGGATATTCTTTATATTCATTCAGCCAATCAAGTTCAAATTTGCTCAGTTCTTTTCCGAATTTGTAGAAGCGATATCTACGGCGACCTACATAGCCGTCGCCGTTTAATATAAAGAATTTGCGTTTGTTTTCTAAGCAGTTAATCGCTCTTTTGTAAAACATGCTCCAACGGACAGCGTAATACTCTTTGATCAGTCCGTTCCACTCACGCCAAGCATAATCATATAGTGCATAGGTTGTGCCGTTAATATCGCCCCATTGGGTGAGCAAAGTTCTTGCATTCAGATCAAAGTATTTTCTTTCCTGTTCATCGGCGGCAAGGGCATGAGCATCGTTGATCCAGCGCGAAAAGCAAAACTCTTTCCGATGAGACAAGAGTGCATCCATATCATCCAGCAACTCAAGCTGGTCTTTTGCAATCGTTTTGACCAATGAAATATCTTTTTTCCTATATGCGTCGGCAAAGTCAAGCTGTCTGTTGAAAAAACGGTTGCTAAGTGCCTGACGGATTAAGTCGCAGAGATCGTATTGATAACCGTCAGAATCTTTGAAATCATCGCTGGCGGACAAAAACAATGCAACGGCTGTTTCAAATTTCTTGGTATCGTAATAGGGCTTGACAACACAGCAAGGACCCGTCTTTTTCGGTATCATCTGCGGTCTTGCAGCAAGGGCAGAGCCGACCTCATTTTCTTCATAGCCGTCGCTTTTACTGATGTGCGATAAAGAAGTAATAGAAGTGTAAAAAATTTTGCCGTTCCTATCCGGCACTTGCGCATTGTGTCGGATAGG
>ENA-UERK01000473-UERK01000473.1-human-gut-metagenome-genome-assembly--contig:-NODE-473-length-35136-cov-7.815083_pt1 | contig 35136 bp, 27 predicted proteins | sample MGYA00242957_ERZ507957 | MGnify/ENA primary metagenome ERZ507957 (study PRJEB26167, sample SAMN06115538) | human gut metagenome | host: Homo sapiens | place: China:Heilongjiang | collected 2015-11-06...
AAGCAAGGCGCTGCAAAGCAGCAGGCACAGCCACGGCCGTAGCCTTTGTAAAAGCGGTTGCGGTTTGGTTTTTTGTTTCATTGTTTTTTCCTCCCAAAATAATAGTCGGTAACAATCCCTCCCTTTATTACCGGCAATCAAATTGTAACAGAAAAGCAAAACATTGTCAATAGAATTTTAGAAACATTGAATAATTTTTTTAAACAAAAATTAAAAAAATAAGGCAAATCCGCAAACCTTGCCTGAAACGGGCCCGGGTGCTGCTTTGCACTTAATTTTTCACACGGTTTAACGCCTTGCTGGGAACCTTAAGTTGTGCCATTTTAAAAATAGGTTTTGGTTTAAATAAAATAAAAATTTGTGTCCCACGCCGGGTAGCAGGGAAAATGGCGCAGGTAAAGTTTATAATCAGGCCGCAGCGCCAGCACCTGCAGCGGAATGGCAAATAGATCCTCGGTGCGATGGTAGGCGGCAATTTGCAGCTTGGGCTTGCAGCGGCAAATGGTTTTGGCGGCGCCGGCAATGGCCTTGCGCTCCATACCCTCTACATCTATTTTAACGGTTGTTACAGGTTTGGTTTTAAAATAGTCGTCTACCGCAAAGGCGTTAACCGGGGTACCCTTGCCGGCCTTTGCGCTGCCCCGCCCGCCTTTTTGGTTAAAAAGCAAGGGGATGCAGTTTTGGGCGGCGGCCGCGTTTATGCAGGTTACATTTTTAAGCTTTTTGGTGTTTTGCAGCAGTCTTTGGTAGGTTTTAAAAAACGGCTCGGCGGCGCAAATGTGGCGGTAACGGCCGTTAACATCTTTAGCAAACTGCAAAACCGTGTCGCCGTTAAAGGCGCCAAGGTCTAAGTAAACCTCGTTTTTTTGGTAACACAAAATATTTTGTACGGCCTCGGCCGGGCTGGTTTCGCAGCGCAGTAGGTGGCTGCGGTTGCCGGTTGCTTTAAATTTTACAATTTCGGTAAAGCAGCGGCGGGAGGTCTCGTCGGCCAGCAGGCTATAAACCTTTTGCAGCTGCGGCAGGTGACGGCGGTAAAAATCCTCATCAAAATAATGGTTGCCGTACACCGGCACATCGGGCACATAAAATTCGTTTTCGCTTGCAATGCGGTTAATATTTTGCCAAACCTGCGGCCGGTTGGTGCCAAAGCAAAGCAGCACAACCATGGGGCTAAATTGCGCTTTGGCGGTTTCGTAATTCGTAACTTGCAGCCCGTGGAACTGTTTGTTTCGCACAAACTCGCTGCTGGCAAAAACGCCGGCCGGCGTTCGGCCGTACTGCTGCAGCCGCTCAAAAATCATATCTGCCCCGTTGCCAATGCCATAAAGCACAATGGGCTTTGGGTTTTTCTGTAGCTTTTTAAATAAAAAATCCATTTTGTACGCTGCCTTGTTTTCATTTTTACACCGTAATTAAAATTGGGTGGGCTTACTCAATTGGGAAAAGGGAAAACCTTAACCGGGGGGTGGAGTTACCCCCCCCGCCGAAAAAAGAGCCCGCCCTGCCTTAACAATTGGGCTCATTCTTGCTGCGGTAGTAATTTTTACTTTTGCCTCAGTGGCTGGGTTTGGCGTTTACCTTGGCGGCCAGAATGTAAACCCTTGCTTTAACCGGCCGGTGTAGTTCGGCTTCCCAATAATCTTACCACTCGGCCCCTAAAATAGCAAGCACCAACCGTTTAATTTTTGCATAAACTGGCTTGTAATAACTTAACCGCAGTACACCCGTTAAGGCCCTGCTTTTAAGGCGGCTTTTAGGGCAAGCCAAAGTTTATACGGGTAAATTTAAAAATTTTGAAACTTTGCCCTTTAAAATGTGTTTTAAAGGCTGTTTTTTACAAGGCCGGTTTGGGGTACGGCGGTTAGACGGGCGGTGGTAAATTTGGTAAAAACTTTAGCAGAATTAAAACCCGGGCAGCGCGGCAGGGTTACGGGCTTAAAGCAGGCCGGCGTTTTGCAGCGGCGCCTGCGGGATATTGGTTTAATAGAGGGCACCCTGGTAACCTGCGAGCTGCAGCGGCAAAGCGGCGGTATTTCGGCTTTTAAAATTCGCGGCGCATTAATTGCGCTGCGCCGGGCCGACAGCAAAAACATTACCGTTTGCGCCCCCTTGGAAACGGCAGGCGATGAGCATGGGCTTAACGGCTGACTCGGTTGGCACCGGAGCCGCTTTGCACGAATTTAAAGGGGAGCGGCTGTGCCCTACCGATAAAATGATTGCCTTTGCCGGCAACCCTAATGTTGGCAAAAGCACATTATTTAACCGGTTGACCGGCATGAACCAGCACACCGGGAACTGGGCCGGCAAAACCGTTTGCAACGCGGTGGGTCGGTGTAAAGAAAACGGCGATTTGGTTTTGGTAGATCTGCCCGGCACCTACTCGCTGCTTTGCACCTCGCACGAGGAGGCCGTAGCGCGGGACTACCTTTGCTTTGGCCGGCCGGACGCCGTGGTAGTTGTTTGTGACGCAGCCTGCCTGGAGCGCAATTTAAACCTGGTGCTGCAGGTGCTGGAAATTAGCAGCAAGGTTGTGGTGTGCGTTAATTTGTTAGACGAAGCAAAAAAGCGGGGCGTTACGGTGCGGTTAAAGGCGCTCTCTAAAAAGCTGGGGGTGCCGGTGGTTGGCACGGTTGCCAAAACCGGCCGCGGAATTAAAGAACTTGTTGCGGCAGTTGAAAAAACAGTAGCGGCGCCCGAAAGCCCCGGCTTTAAGGTGCCGTACCCCAAAATGGTAGAGCAGGCAGTAACACAGCTGCAAAAGCTGCCGTTGCCAAGCCTTTTGCCCGGGCGATTTTTAGCCCTAAAGCTGTTAGAGCAAGACCCATTAATGTTAGAAAGCTTAAAGCAAAACGGCGGGGCAGATTGCTTTAAGGGCAAAACGCAGGCCGCGGTTTTAAACACCTTAAACAAGCTGCAAGAGCAGGGCTGCACAAAATGCCAACTGCAAAAATACATAGCTTCGGCGCCGGTGCTAACGGCGGAGGAGCTGTGTGACGGCAGCGTAATTGGCCGGACCGAAACACCGCGCGACAAACGAACAAATCGGTTAGACCGCTTTTTAACCGGGCGGTTTACCGGCGGGGTTTGCATGGCGCTGTTGCTTTTGCTGGTGCTTTGGCTTACAATTACCGGGGCCAATTACCCCTCAAACCTGCTGTGGCAGCTGTTTGCTAAAATAGAGGTTTGGTTAACCGGCTTTGCCGGCGCGCTAGGGGCGCCGCTTTGGCTTAGCAATTTGCTTATTGGCGGCGTGTACCGCACGGTAACCTGGATTATTTCGGTTATGCTGCCGCCTATGGCAATTTTCTTTCCCTTATTTACGCTGCTGGAGGATGTTGGCTACCTGCCGCGTATTGCCTTTAATTTAGACGGCGTTTTTTCGCGCTGTGCCGCCTGCGGAAAACAGGCGCTAACTACCTGCATGGGCTTTGGCTGCAACGCTGCCGGCGTTACCGGCTGCCGTATTATAGATTCCCCGCGAGAGCGGCTAATTGCGGTTTTAACCAACAGCTTTGTGCCCTGCAACGGCCGTTTTCCTGCTTTAATTGCCTTAATAACAATGTTTTTTACGGTAAGCGGCGGGTTTAGCGGGCTGGTTTCGGCCTTGGTGCTAACGGTGATAATTTTGGTTGGCCTTGGGCTAACGCTGCTTTATTCTAAGCTGCTTTCGGTTACGCTGTTAAAGGGGCAGCCCTCCTCATTTTTATTAGAGCTGCCGCCTTACCGCCGGCCCAAACTGGGCAGCATTATTGTGCGCTCGGTGCTGGACCGAACAGTATTTGTGCTGGGGCGCGCCGTGGCAGTGGCCGCGCCGGCCGGGCTGATCATTTGGCTGCTGGCTAATGTGCGGGTGGGCGGTGCCAGCCTGCTTGCCTACTGCCGCAGCTTTTTAGACCCGTTTGGGCAATTACTGGGCTTAGACGGCGCCATTTTGCTGGGGTTTATTTTAGGCTTTCCGGCAAACGAAATTGTTATTCCTTTAATTATGATGATTTATTTGCAGCAGGGAACTTTGGCCGAGTACGCCAGCCTTGCAGCGCTAAAAGCGCTGTTTGTGCAAAACAACTGGACGGTGGTTACCGCCCTTTGCACCACGGTGTTTATGCTGCTGCACTGGCCTTGCTCTACCACACTGCTAACCATTAAAAAAGAAACCGGTAGCCTAAAGTGGGCCGCGGTGGCCTTTTTGCTGCCAACCGCAACGGGAATGTTGCTGTGCTTTACCATTAACCTGGTATTTAAACTGTTTGTTTAGAAAGGCCGGTAGAAAGATGGAACAATTTTTTATTGCGACCGGAACCATAACCTACGCCATGAAAGGGCGGGATGTTTTGCGCCGGGGCGGGTTTTCGGCGGAGCTGAAACGCCTTTCGGGGGATATTAAAGGGTTTGGCTGCGGTTACGGCATTACTGCGCGCGGCGACCGCGAAAAAATAGTGCGGCTGCTGGAGGAAAACGGTGTGCGCTATTTGCGTGTTTTGCCCCAGTAGGCGTGCTTAAATAAAACCAAAAAGGGTAGGTGAGAAAAGTGATTTATTTAGATAACGCTGCCACAACCGGAAAAAAGCCGCCGCAGGTAATTCGCGCGGTAGAACGCGCCTTGCAGCTTTATTCGGCAAACCCGGGCAGGGGCGGGCACGCGGCCTCGGTACGGGCGGGGGAGATGGTTTACGAAACCCGCAAAAAGGTTGCCGAATTTTTTGCCGCCCCGGGGGAGGACAGGGTTGTTTTTACCTCGGGCTGTACGGCGGCGCTGAACATGGCGTTAAAGGGAAATTTAAAAAAGGGCGACCACTGTATTCTTTCCTCCTTAGAGCACAACGCCGTAACCCGACCGGCCTACGCTTTGCAAAAAATGGGCGTAGAGGTTGAGGTGGCCGAGGTAATTTTCGGCGACAGCGAAGCTACGCTGCGCGCCTTTGAGCATTTGCTGCGCCCTAACACCCGCTTAATTGCCTGCACCCATTCCTCCAATGTAACGGGCGAGGTTTTGCCTGTTGCAAAACTGGGGGCGCTTTGCCACAAAAACAACATTATTTTTGTAGTCGACGCGGCTCAAACGGCCGGCATTTTGCCTATTAATATGCAGCAAATGCAAATAGATTACCTTTGCATTGCCCCGCATAAAGGCCTGTACGCCCCAATGGGCGTTGGGGTATTAATTGCGCGCCAACCGCCGCCGTTCACTATTTTAGAGGGGGGAACCGGCGTTGCCTCGGCCATGCCAACGCAGCCGTTAGAGCTGCCGGAGCGGCTGGAGCCGGGCACGGTTAATTTGCCCGGTATTGCCGGGGTTGGCGCCGGGCTGGGGTATGTGCAGCAGGTGGGGCCCGAGCGCCTGTACAGCCACGAGCTAAAGCTTTTGCAGCAGCTTTACGCCGGCCTTTCACAAATGGGCGGGGTACAGCTTTATACCCCGCCGCCTACGGCCGGGTTTTACACCCCGGTGTTAAGCTTTAACCTGCGCGGTAAAAATTCTAACGATGTTGCCGCCGCGCTGAATAACGCTGGCATTTGCGTGCGCGGCGGACTACATTGCGCCCCCAGCGCGCACAAACGGCTTGGCACGCTGGAGGTTGGCACCGTACGGGTAAGCCCGGCCGGGTTTAACACCGCGCGGGAGGTTGAGCAGCTGCTTTTTACGGTAAAACGGTTGGCTGCCGGCGGGCGCCGGGTGTAAATTAAAAAGCGGGAATAAAACAGGTAAAATTGTGGGATAGACAATTGCGCCGGCCTGTGTTATAATATTCTTGCAATATTTTACACAGGAAGGGGAAGTTAAAAAATGAATATTGAAAAAGCTTACGAATTAGCCAAAGAGCAGTACGCCGCCATTGGGGTAGATACCGACGCTGTGTTAGAGCAGCTGCAAAAAGCGGTTATTTCTATGCACTGCTGGCAAGGGGACGATGTTGGCGGCTTTTTGTTTAAGGATATTGCCCTGAGCGGCGGTATTCAAACAACCGGCAATTACCCCGGCAAGGCCAACACCGCCGAGGAGCTGCGGGCCGATATTAACAAGGCTATGTCTTTAATTCCGGGCCGGCAAAAATTAAATTTGCACGCCATTTACGCCGATACCACCGAAAAGGTGGATTTAGACGCCTTAGAGCCGCACCATTTTGAATCTTGGGTGCAGTGGGCCAAGGAGCAAAAAACGGGGTTGGATTTTAACCCAACCTGCTTTAGCCACCCCATGGCCGATTCCGGATTTACCATTAGCAGCGCCGATAAGGCCGTGCGTGATTTTTGGATCCGCCACTGCAAGCAAAGCCGTAAAATTGCCAACTATTTTGGCGAGCAGCTGGGCGAAACCGCGGTAACCAACTTCTGGTTCCCCGACGGATATAAAGATATTCCGATAGACCGCGAGGCGCCGCGCTACCGCATGATGACGGCGCTGGACGAGGTTTTTGCCGACCAGTACGACGAGAAAAATACCCGTGACGCCTTAGAAAGCAAGGTGTTTGGTATTGGGGCCGAAAGCTACACCGTAGGCTCTAACGAATTTTGCCTGGGCTACGCCGTATCTCGCCGTAAAATGTATTGCTTAGACGCCGGGCATTTTCACCCCACCGAGGTGATCTCTGACAAAATCCCCTCTACTTTATTGTTTACCGACCGCTTGCTGCTGCATGTAAGCCGCCCCGTTCGGTGGGACAGTGACCATGTAGTGATTATGGACGATGAGCTGCTGGCCATTGCACAGTCTTTGGTTCGCACCGGGCTGATTGACCGCACCTACATTGGGTTAGACTTTTTTGATGCCAGCATTAACCGCATTGCCGCTTGGGTTATTGGCACCAGAAATATGCAAAAGGCGTTGCTCCGCGCCATGTTAGAGCCAACCGAGGCTTTGAAAAAAATTGAGTTAGAGGGCGACTACACTGCCCGCCTTGCCTTGACCGAGGAGTACAAAACCTATCCCTTTGGCGCCGTGTGGGATTATTTTTGCTTTAAAAATAATGTTCCGGTTCAGGCCAACTGGCTGGCCGAGGTGCGCCGCTACGAAAAAGAGGTTTTAGCAAAACGCGGGTAAGCCAAATTTTTTGTAAGAATAAAAGCAGCTGCAAAAGCTTTAAGCCTTTGCAGCTGCTTTTTTTGCGCCGTTTTTAAAGGTTACCTATTTTAAAAACCTTTTAATTTTACAAATGCCGTTTGGACTGTTTGGGCTCGGCGTACTTTAATAAAGCCGAGCGCAGTGCCGTAAAGTAATTGGTGTTTACGCTGTACAAAACAATGCGGCCCCGGTTGCGCGTTTTTAAAATGCCGGACTTGATCATTAGGGAAAGATGGTAGTAGGTGTTGGTGCCGGAAAAGCCGAATTTTTGTTCCACCTCGCGAATTGTAACCTCACCGTATTCTAAAATATAATTTAAAATTTTTACCCGGTTTGGCTCCGAAACCGCCGAGCCAAAGCTTTCTAAATCCGGGGCTTTGCTTTGTTTTATTAAAAAGTCCATGCAATCGATGTAATCACGGCCCAGCATAATTTCACAGGTATTTTCTAAAAACTTAAACTTAATTAGGTTTTTCGAAAAAAGCGCAAACGATACCCGAATGTTCTCAAAATCCGTCATATCCACGCTGGTATCCTTACATTTTTTCAAGTTTTCGGTTACATAATCCAAATCAAAATTCTGCTCCAGCAGGGTCAGGGCCTTTTTCTGCTCCTCGTACTTCATGTTCAGTTCAACATTTTTGGTAATCAGCTCGTACAGCAGGTTGTTTAAGCTTTCCTCCGGGTTAATGTAAAACGAGAACAGCCCGTTTTTAATGGCGTCGCTTAAATCGGCGGTCTGCATCACCTCGTTCAGCTTTTCCAAGCTCACCTTGCCGTTTTCAAAAATGCGCGGGGCGTCGTCTCTAAAATAGTAGTCGGCTAAATTTTTGCCAACCTGATCACTGTTAGAAATTTCCTGCTGCAGCTCCTGAAACCGGTAGTCGCCGTCAAAGCAGCGCACCACAAACGGGTTGTGGTAATAATGCGTCATAAAGCTTAGCTTTCGGGTGCTTAAATCAAAATAAATGCGTAAATTTTCCGACATGGGCGAAAAATCCGATAATAGGTTTTTAAAATAGGCGGTGTCCTCTGGATTTTTAGTGGGAATTGTAAACTCGTTTAGACAGTAAACTTTGTTGTAATGTACAATAAACAGAAAAAATAAGTCGTTCAGGCGCCCCGGTTCTTTGCAAAAAGTAACGGTTTTCACGCAATCATCCCCAAAAAATTTAGTTTAATTAGTAACTATAACCATTGTAACATATATTTTTTTAAAAGTCTACCACCGGCGGCGTATTTTTTGTGTGTTTGCCCTTTTGTGACTTTTTTAAAAGAAAAGCACTTGTGCAGCAGGCGGAATTTGGCGAATTTTAGTAGAAAGAGTTCCCGGGCGTTGCGCCTCTATACAGTCCCAAAATGCAGTGATATAATGACTATAAAGTGGCGAAAAAAGCTGCGAGGAAAAAAACAAAACCACCGGCGAAGTACTGCGGGAGGGGGAGATTATTGACACCGAATTAGAACTGCTGGAGGACTCGAAGGCCAAGCTCAGCTTTATTTTTTACCGGGATGCTTACCCGCGAATTGTGGTAGAAATTAATAAGGCCGGCAAGGTGTACAACAGCTCCGGCACCGAACTAACCCGGATTTCGGAAAGCAAGTACAACCAAATAAAAGCGGCGGCCTCGTTGCAGCAGCCGGCAACGGCCGAAAGCAGCGCAGCAAATTCGGGCGTGGAGGAGGCTAACGAAAAGCCTTCGTGGTACGAGCAGGAGTACACCACCTACCAATACTTAAACGATTTAGGCGAGATTGAAACCCTGTTTGCCACCGGAAAAAGGGAGGCGGCTATTCAAAAATTTAACGCCAGCGTGGTGGCCGGGATAAAAGAAAAGGTGCCAAAACTAATTCAAAAGCGCGAATATTGGCTGGCGCAAAATTATTTGGCAATGTTCCAAAAAAAGTACCCCAACACCAGCGGGTGTAGTTATCCTTTTACGTTCCAATATTTACAGGAAAACTATGTAAATAAAACCTCGCGCATTCGCATTAGCAATGGCATTGACGCGTTGGTTTACCCCTATTACAACCAAATTTCGGCGGCCGCCCGGGCCGATACGGTAGCCATTTCTAAGGAGGCAGCCGTTTACAAGGTAAACGAGGCCCTCATTCAAAACCATTACCCAACCGTTACAGGGCTGCGCTCGGTTTCAAACGAGTATATGTATTTAACCGATATTGTAGAAAATTACGAATCGGTATTGTTCTTTATTGTAAACCCTTACACTGCCGCGGTTATAACGCTGCCGGCTAATTACTTTTTTACCGACGGCGTGTATATTCCGCCGGCTAATTAAACGGTTAAACTGTTTTGTGCGCCCGGCCGGCAAATGCGGGCTTAACTTTAAGCCCAACAACCCGTAGCACGCGGCCGGCCCGGCTAAAAGGGCAAAAATTTACGGTAATAAGGGGGTGTTTTAAATGAGCTTAATTGCGCTTATTTGTACTGTTGTAAGCTACCTGCTTTTCTTTATTTTTGATTTAACGGTACTGCCGTTTGCAATTTTAATTGTCGGAGCCGTAATAGGGGCAATAGACCTGATTCAGTTCTACGGCAAAGAAAAGCCGATTTTTGAGGACTTTGTAAAAGACGCTTTTAGAGAGCACTTTGGCAGTTCTATTTCGGTGGTAGCAATTTTAGGGCTAATTATTATTGCAATATTTTATTAAAAGAGGAGCAGAAAAATGGCATTCAACGACTTTTTAAAAAAAGCTAAGGAAACGGCAGCCAACGCGGCAAGCAGCGCCAAAAACGCTGCCGAGGCAGCCAAAACTAAGTACAGTGAAAAAAAGCAGCAGCTGGATAGCGACAAGGCAGAAAAGGAGCGTCTGCGGGCCGAAAACCAGGCCAAGGCCGATGCTAAAGCCAATGAGATCGCCCAAAGCATTGCAGCGGCCGGGGGCGGCGCATTTGCTTTTGAAAGCCGCGAGCTTTTAACCTTTACCGCCGATTATTACGATAAGCTTTACCTGCCGGCACACAGCGTTTCCGCCAGTAAATTAATTTATCATCCGCTGGATAAAAAATTGAACAAGTATGCGCAAAAGGATTTTGCCAATTACAACGCCGAAAGCGAAACGCCGGTTTTTATGATATTGGGCAAGGGTCAGCAAAAGGTTTTTCTTTCTACCAAGGCGCTTTATTTTAAAAAAGCTTACAATGAAGAAAGCGGCTTTTTTAGCATAGGCGCTGTTCCTATTGAAAAAATTGAAACCCTAACCTACGAAAATAGCAACGAAAGCTACATTTTTAAATGCAACGGTGTGGAACTGTTAAACACCAAGTACGGGTTTGAGCTGGATATTGAGGCGTTTACCGATTATTTTGCGCGCATTAAAAACCGCGATTTTACCATTACCAACGAGCAGATCGACGCGCTGATTAAAAATAAAATCGGCGATAAAATTTTGGCCATTGTTCGGGAATACGCTTACGAGGATGAGCTGCTGCTTTATTTTGCCTGGGGCTGCGATTCGTTAACCGCGAAAGACTTTGTTGTTTGCACCGACAAACAAATGGTGGTGTTAGACCGCGAGGCCTTTGGGCTAACCAAAAATGTTAAGCAGTTTTATTACGAGGATGTTACCTCTATGGCAACGCTGCAAAACACCAACGGGCTGTTAGATTTAGCGTTAACGGCCGCCTTAAGCCTTTGCGACCTTGAAATTTCGGTTGCCGGCGCCAAGGAAACGCTAAAGACCCTTTACACCTACGAGGCCGAAAAGGCCGTTAAGGTTTACCGCGAATGTAGACGCAGCATAAAGGAAAACGATAAAAACACCGTTGTGGTGCAGCAAGCCGCACCGGCGGCCGACGACCCCCTTGCGCAGCTTGAAAAGCTGAACAAATTAAAAGAGGCCGGCATTCTTTCCGAGGAGGAATTTAACGCCAAAAAGGCCGATTTATTAGCCAAGCTTTAAAACCAAAAGACCCGCCGGCGGGGCGCGCTTTCCTGCGGGGCATTGTGCTTTCGGTTGTGTGCTGGGCGTTCTTATTACCGCGCCGTTGGGTGCACTTGAAATAAATCTAAGCTGCAAAAAACTGCTTGCATTGCAGCGGTAAATAATTTGGCAAACAACAAAAAGGCTGCGGCTTGCAGGCAGCTTTGCCGTTAAAAGCCGTGTAGGCCCCCGGTGCGGCCAAAAGCCGCATTGGGGGCCCGTGTGTTTACCGGTCAAATTCCGGGTTAAAGGCGTAAAAGTTTTTGCTGTTCAGGCGGTCGGTTGCAAGCCGCAGCCCCTCGCCAAAACCATCAGCATAGAATGAATTTGCAATAAAAAAATTATATTTTCCACTTAATTTCAATCCTGTTTTTTGAGGCATGAATACTTTCAATTAAAGAGTCTACAACCGCAATTTTGTCATCAATTGAAAGCTCTTCCCAATGCGCCATATAATTGCTGATTTTTTCTATGCTATTTTTGCTGTTATTACTGCACTTGGTAATTTTTAAGTACAACTCCTCCTTTTCGGACTCAAGCCCTGCAATGCGGTTGTTTATGTACTGCATTACCGTTTCGTTCGCTGCTGTAATTTTGTCCAGCAATAAAGAAATTTCCTTGTCAATAGCGTTTATACGGCTTTTCAGCCTTACAACCTGCATATTGCAGCTTTCTTTTTTTTGGTGCGAAAGCATTTTAAACTCCGCTAATTTTTTCTGCATTTCTTTCAATACAATTTCATCAACAGCATCGGCGTTAAGCGAACCGAAGGAACAGCCGCCTGAATTGTATTTGTTGTTGCAAAGATAATAGCGGTTATCGGCTTTGGTTTTACATTTGTATGTTTTGGCGGTAAGAGCGTATCCGCAATTTGCGCATTTAATTTTTCCGGCAAGCCAGGTGTTTTTTGCTTTAACCGGCTTTGCAATACTTTGGTTGTTCAGGCATTTTAAACGGCATTTTATCCAAATATTCGACTCCACCAATCCCTCGTGGGGCGCAAGCACAAGGGTGTGCCCTTTGATCGATACGGTTTTGCGCTTTGCGTTATCCCCGGAATATAAGTAGGCCCCGTTTGTGCCTATAAAATCCTCCGGGGTGTTGGCAATATCGGAGCCTTGTGCTTTAAAAAAATCATAAAGTCTATCATCGGCTCTAGCATACACAGGGTTAATAATCAAGTCGCGCAGTCTGCTCCGATTAAAAAGCTTGCCATCGCGCTTTTTTATACCGTGTGTTTCCAAATAACGCACAACATCGCCCAGAGAGGTTTGCGGCTTGGAATAAAGCGAGAATATCAGTCTTACAATTTCTGCTTCAGACTCAATCGGCTTATACATTTTAGTGCGTATGCCGTCAATCTGCGTTTCCTTTAAATCAAAGCCAAAGGGAACCCGCCCGCCCATATAAAAACCGCGTTTGCTGCGGGAGGAATAAGCGTCCACAACGCGCTGCTGAATGGTTTCACGCTCCAGCTGTGCAAAAATCATGACGATCATCAGCATAGCCTTGCCAATGGGCGCACCGGTGTCAAACTTTTCCATGGTACTTACAAAATCAACGCTGTTTTTTTGAAATACTTCAATTAAATTTGCAAAATCAAGTACCGAACGGCTAATTCTGTCAAGCCGATAAACAATTACTTTGCGAATTTTGCCTGCCTTTATATCCTGCAGCAGCTGCTGAAACGCAGGGCGGTCAATGTTTTTTCCGCTATAGCCCTTATCTGTATATACCTTAAAATTCTGGCCTATCACTTCCTTTTTGCAAAACTCAACCTGACTTTCTACCGAAATGCTGTCTATTCTGTCAACCGATTGTCTTGCATAAATGGCGTCGTAATGGTTCAATTTATACTCCCTTCCTTGCAAAAAGAAGCGGAGCTGCTGACATGCGCTTTACTCCGTAACAATTTGTTCTTTTCAATGTTCGCGGGGTATATATTTTGAAAAAACATCATAAAGCTTTTCTTCTATTTTTTGTTTTAGCTCTCTTTTTTCGTTTGCAGAAAATTCGGGCGTTAAATTTGTAATGTTTATTATTTGGCCGCCAATTTTCTGTTGAACAGTTTTTGTTGTATAATTTGTCAAGCTGCCCGTCACCTTCCTTTTGCAATTTTTTCTTTAAATAAATATGATCTGCGTCTTGTCCTCTATGCCAAAACGCATGAGCTTTGGGCTTATTTAAAACGAAAAAGCTTTAAAAAATTAAATGGTATTCATCACAAAGCCTTTGTTAAGTTCAAAAATCGGTGGGTTATTTAAAGTCGCTGTAAGACCGACAGATAAGCGACTGAAATCTATTCAAAAATGCGTGAATCCGGCAGACAGCTTGCCAAGTTCTGCGGAGGTTTAACAGCAACAAATTTCTTGCTGCACCCCGCAACGCCTGTAACAAAATAAAGGGCCAATTGCCCTGTAAAAACGCAAAGGCCTTAGAGCACAAAAATGCTCCAAGGCCAAAAATAAATTAATCTAATTCTTATACTTCTGTAATTATATTTACCTAATAAAATCTGTCAAGTTTAAAAAAATTGCAAAATGTTTTCTACCAAAATGCCCCTAAAAAGCCGCCTACCCGTTTACCCGCTGTTTAAAAAACCGCCGGTAAACGGGTAGGCCTATTTTTTTAAATGAGTTATTCGGTCAGTTTTTTTCGGGCAATATTACCGTATTTTTTGGCCCCTAACCCTTAAAATTGCAAGCTTACGGGGGCGGAATAGTGGTACTGCCGGCGCCCATAAAAAGCTTATTCAACATTTTTGGTGGCAAGCAGCCGCGTACCGCAAAGTTCTTTAATTAAAACAGCGCCTATTTGCACCGGGGCCGAAACCTGCAGCTGCCGAATTTGCTGCATTGCGTTAAAAATCTCCCCTTTAGGAATAGGTTTTTCGGTTTTAACGCTAACCATGGTGTGCGGCCGATTTTTTACCCGCACCACCGAAGTTACCGTGCGGGTAGGGTTGGTACATTCCTCTATTGCGTACTGCTTGCCCTTAGGGCAGCTGTTGCCGGCAACGGTTAAGCTGCCTTCACCCTTTGTAACCGTTAGCGAACAGCCGCGCGGGCAAATAATACAGGTTAAATTTTGGCTCATTTTAATTCCTCCAGGCTTACGGTAATTTCGTTCTCGGCTTTTTGCAGCTGCTGCGGCTGTAAAACAATTTTTTCCATTTCACCGGGAGCAGCTTTTAGACGGGTGCAATGCGTTAGTTCTACCCCGCCGCTGCAAACCGTGTACTTTACTTTACCCATTGGCCGGCTTACCCTTAAAAACAGCGCAACCGGTTTGACACAGCCGCTGTGAACCTTTTGCGGCAGCACATAGCGCACGCCGGGGCCGGCCTTTGTTGCAGCCAAATCGCCGCCCGGCAAACTGCCCAGCACAAAACCGGCAGCGCCCTTTCCGGCCAGCTCGGCCTCGTCGGAAACATAGTCTACCAAATCGTGCACCTGCAGCACATTGCCGCAGGCAAAAATTCCGGGTGCCCCGGTTTGCCGGTTTTCATCTACCGCTGCTCCGCCGGTTACCGGGTCCAGCGCAATTCCAGCGTCGCGGGTCAATTCGTTTTCCGGAATTAGGCCTACCGAAAGCAGCAGCGTATCGCACGGAATAAACCGTTTGGTTTCGGGCAAAATTTGCCGGTTTTCATCTACCTTGGCAACGGTTACACCCTCTACCCGCTTTGCCCCGTGAATTTCGGCAACCGTAGTAGAAAGGTACAGCGGAATGTTATAATCCTGCAGGCACTGCACAATGTTGCGTTTTAAGCCGCCCGAATACGGCAACAGCTCGCATACCGCCTCTACCTTGGCCCCCTCTAAGGTCAGCCGGCGTGCCATAATCAGCCCTATATCTCCCGAGCCTAAAACAACAACCCTTTTCCCAACGGCAAAACCGTCGCAGTTCATTAGCTTTTGGGCGGTTCCGGCGCTGTAGACCCCAGCCGGCCGTGTACCCGGAATATTTAAAGCGCCGCGGCTGCGCTCCCTGCAGCCCATTGCCAAAACAACGGCTCCGGCCTTTATTTTTAAAATGCCCTGCTTACTTTGGGCCAGCACCACCCGTTCTTTTGAAAGGGAGATTGCCGTTGTTTCGCGGTAAATTTTAATGCCACGACTTAACACCTGCTGCTCGTAAACGGCGGCATATTCCGGCCCGGTAAGCTCCCGGCCCAGCTTATGCAGCCCAAACCCGTTATGTATACACTGCTTTAAAATGCCGCCCGGCTGCTCCTCGCGGTCTAAAATAACAACATCCTGCACGCCGGCGTCAAAGGCCGCAACCGCTGCCGCCATGCCTGCCGGGCCGCCGCCAATTACAACAATACTGTGTTTTATTTGTTCCATGCTATTATAACTCCCCTACAATAAATTCAGCGCCTGGGCCGTTTTTTGTAATTTTTTCCTCCGGCTGGCCGGTTTCCTTAGCCAGCAGCTGCAAAATGTACGGCGTGCAAAAGCCGCCCTGGCAGCGCCCCATGCCGGAGCGGGTTCGCCGTTTTACGCCGTCCAGGTCTTGCGGTTTTGGGTTTTGCCGTAAGGCCGCTTTAATTTCCCCCTCGCTAACGCCCTCGCACCGGCAAATAATTTTGCCGTACTCGGGGTGTTTTTTTATGTAGGCGTCCTTTTCCTCAACCGACATTGCCCGAAAGGCGTGCGGATTTTTGCGCCGGGGGTTAAAATTAGGGCTTGGTTTTAGCACTAAACCGCAATTTTGCGCCAGCGTTACCACCCGGCGGGCAATGGCCACGCAGGCGGTAAGGCCGGGGGAATCTATTCCCGCAGCGTGAATAAGGCCGGGCACCGTTTTAGAGGGGGTAATAATAAAATCGCCGTCCTTAACCGAGGCGCGCACCCCGGCAAAGCTGGTAATAACGGCGCGTAGCTGAACACCGGGCACGCTTTTTTGCGCCAGGCTTTGCACGGTATTTAACCCGTTTTGGGTGGTACCGGTGCAGCTGGCCGAGGGCACCCGGTGCGCGGTTGGCCCCAGCAGCAAATTACCGTCGACCGTGGGGGAGACCAACACGCCCTTGCCGTTTTCATCCGGCACACCAAAAACCGTGTGGGCAACCGTGCTGCCCTGTGTTTTATCTAACAGCAAATATTCCCCCGCGCGGGGTATAATCTTAAAAAACGGCTCCCCTGCCGCGGCGGCTACAGCATCGGCTCCTCCGCCGGCGCAGTTTATGAAATACTTTGCCTGCACGGTTTGCCCGTTTTGGGCCGTAACGGTAAAATGTTGGTCTTTTTGAACGGCCGTAATATTAAAATTTAAAAACAGCGCTGCCCCGTTATCCATGGCGTTGCCCAATGCGGCAACGGTTAGCTCGTAAGGGCAAATAATGCCGGCGGTTGGCACCAGCAAAGCGGCGGTAATGTTTTTAGAAAGCTGCGGTTCTAACGCCCGCGCCGCGCTGCCGCTTAACAGCTGCATTTTTTCAACCCCGTTTTTTACCCCGCGCGCATAAAGCATTTGCAGCGTTTTTTCCTGCTCGGGACCAAACGCCACTACCAGCGAGCCGTTGTTTTTACAAGGCACGCCAAGCTCCTCGGCCGCTTTATAAAGTAGCGGCACGCCGGCAACATTCAGCTCGGCTTTTAGGGTGCCGGGCTCCGGGTCAAACCCGCCGTGAATAATTCCGCTGTTTGCCTTGCTGGCTCCACAGGCAACATCATTGCCCTTTTCCAGCACGCAAACCCGCAGCTGATAGCGGGAAAGCTCCCGCGCTACCATGGCGCCAATTACACCGGCGCCGGCAATTGCAACATCATAAATCATATTCAATGCTCCTATTCTTGCACGGCAAAAACAACGCCGTTAATTTGTGTAAGGGAGAGCGGTTCTACCGCAATGCTTTTTTCTACCAGCAAATTTACCCCAATATGGCCGTTGCAGCCGCTTTTTGGCGCCGTAATTTGGTAAGAGAACGGCTCGGAAATTTGCTGCTCTAAGCTTTTTAGCACCGCGTTTAACAAATGGGGATTCTCTACCTCTAAATAAATTGCCTCTGAGGTTTTACGCCGCCTTTCAAACCTTGCAAACAAAATAACCGTTAGCAAAAAAAGGGCGGTTACCGTAAACGCGCCAAGGTAAAACCCGTAGCCCAAAGCAACGCCAATGGTGCCGGTTGTCCAAACGCCGGCGGCGGTGGTTAGCCCGGTTATCATGTTATTATTTTTTAAAATAATCATGCCGGCACCTAAAAAGCCAATGCCCGAAACCACCTGCGCCGAAATGCGAAAAACATCCCCGTTGCTGCCGACTACATTGGCAACAAACATGCTGGTCATAGAGGTCATACACGCGCCAAGGCACACTAAAATGTGGGTGCGCATTCCGGCGGCCCGACCGTGCCGCGCCCGCTCGCAGCCAATTACCCCGCCAACCAACACGGCCGAAAGGCTACGCAAAACAACTGCCAGAATTACCTGAATATTCATAAAGCTCCTCCTAAACTTGCCAAAAAAATAAGCGAAAAACAACCCCGGCAAAGCTGCCAGACTGTTTTCCGCTCTCAATTCTCTGCAGAATATTTAATTGTAATGGCGGCGCAAAGAGTTTTACGCCGTTATTCCATGTTCCAAAGGGCTTGCCGCCCGGTAGAAATGGCTAAGGCTCCATTGCCAAGCGCTGCGGTTACCTCCGCTTTGGTTTCAACCAATCCGCCCGCAATAACCGGAATACTTTGGGCCGAAAAAAGCTTTAACGCCTTTGGAATTACCCCGGGCATTATTTCTATTAAATCCGGCCGGGTATTTTCTAACGATTCAAAAATAGCGTGCATCCCCTTAGAATCTAACACAAAAAACCGCTGCACGGCAATTAACCCACATTCCTTTGCGCAGCGAACCAGTTGACTGCGGGTGGTAATAATGCCATCAACCCCAAGGTTAGCCAACCAGCAAATGCCGGTTTTGTCTTTGCCAATGCCGTCGGCTAAATCTATATGCACCAGCGCTGCCTTACCGGCCGCTTTGGCCTTTTTTAGGTCGTTTTCTACCGTTAAAATGCTGGCGTTTAAGTGAAACAGCACCGCCGCCTTGGTTGGCAGCGCCGCCTCCCAATTGTGGTGGTCGGTGGCGGCAATAATCGGGGCCGAAAGCAACGCGTTGGTTATTTGCTGCAGGTCCATAACATTCCCCCTTATAGTAAAAAAGATGTAAAGCTGCCCCAGCTTTACATCTCACATTCTCCAATAACATTATAACACCGGTGGCTAAAATGTCAATAGCTTTATTTAAAATAGTTCAGCGCTTTTTAAAGTTCCTCCTCGCTGCTCAGCATAATAATTTCATCGACTTCTACCCTTCTGCAAAGGGTGTACAGCAGCTTTTGGTGCTGCTTGGTGCGCTCCAGCAAAACAACGGTTTTTTTGCTGTTTTGCAGTACAGCCCGCCGCACAGCGGTTTGCGGTGCGTCCGAATCACTAATAATTCCATCGTCCGAAATACTGCCGGAGGAAAAAAACGCAACATCCACATTAAAACGCCGTACAAACTCAACCGTTTCCACCCCAACGGTGCACCTGTCGTATTCGTGATAATCGCCCCCGGCAACAATGCATTTTAGGTGGTATTTTCCGACGGCAGGTAAGCACTGCACTGAGTTGGTAATTAAGGTAATGCCTTTAAAATCGGCCAGCATAGGCACTAAATTTAAGCAGGTAGAGGAGCTGTCAATAAAAACAGAGCAATTATCCCGCAAATAGCGCCGTGCCAGCTCGCAAAGCTTGCGCTTTTCGGCCGTGTTTAACAGCTTGCGGCTTTCAATGGGCAGGTGGTCAAATTCTTTATTATAAACCGCCCCGCCGTTGTACCGCTTTAAGTAACCGTTTTCCTCCAAAATTTTTAAATCGCGCCGTACCGTCATTTCGCTTACAAAAAAATGCTGCGCAATTCGTTTTACGCTTGCACGGTGTTCCGCTTTTACCAGCTCAACCGTTTGCTCCTGCCGCTTGTTTAAAACCATTTCAATTCCTCCAAAATGTTTGACGAAATGTTCGTTAATAAACAATTCTAACATCTATTGATTTTGATTTTGTTTCATTGTATCATAAAACCTGTGAGTTCGCAAGAGGTATTGCCGCAAAAATTGGGGGCGCTTAAGATGCAGGTAATAGAAAATTTAAAATACGGGCCGTTCGGGCCGAATTATTTAGACGCTTATTTGCCGGAGCAGGAAAAGTTTGATATGGTAATTTGGTTTCACGGCGGCGGGCTGGAAAACGGCAGCCGCAAAGAGCCTGAGCTGGCAGCGGCGGTGGTAGCGCAGGGGCTGGCTTTTGTTTCGGTGGAATACCGTATGTACCCGGACGCCAAATTTCCGGATTATATTAAGGACGCAGCGGCGGCCATTGCTTTTGTGCAAAACAGCGCCGCCCTTTCCGGCAGGGTAGACCGGCTATTTGTTTCGGGGCAATCGGCCGGGGCCTATTTAACCATGATGCTTTGCCTTTGCCCAAGCTACCTAAAAAAAGCCGGCGTTTTGCCCCAAAGCATTAGCGGCTTTATTGCCGACAGCGCCCAGCAAACAACCCACTACAACATTTTGCGCGAGCAGGGGCTGGATACCCGGCTGGAGCGCATTACCGAGGCCGCGCCGCTTTACTATGTAAACGGCGATTTAAACATAAACCACTTGCTTATTCTTTATTACAAAGAGGATATGCCCTGCCGGCCCGAGCAAAACAAATTAATGTACCAAAGCTTAAAGCGCTTTTTGCCAAAGGCCGATATTCGTTTGCAGGAACTGGCCGGCACACATTGCTCCGGCTCCTCTAAAAAAGAGGCCGACGGCAGCTACCGCTATGTTACGCAGTTGGTTGAGTTTGTTAACAGCTTAGGCCGGCAAAAATAGCTTAAATTTTCCGGCTTGCGGGGCCGTTTGGCAACACGCCGCCAAAAAAGGGGCTAAAAACCGTTTTTTGTTTTTTGGCCCTTTCCGGCCCTGCCAAATCAACCGCAATCGGCTGTATTTTACCGAGAAAAATGTTCGACAAAATGTTCGTTTATAAACATTGCGAACATCTATTGACTTTGTATTTGTTCCATTGTATTATGAAGTAAATAAATAGGCAATAACTTTTGTGTATTTTATAACAAAATATCAAATTCGCACAAAATATTCAACCGCCGTTCAACCGCCGGTGCTTTCTGCCTAAATTTTTAGAAAGGCTGTGCCGTTTTCGGCGCAAAGTATTTATGAGCGTTATTGCAATTGTAGGCGCGGGCATGATGGGCTCCGCCATGTGTTTTCCAGCGGCCGATAACGGCCACGAAGTCCGTTTAGTTGGCATACATAACCGCAACAGCATTAACGAGGTTTTAAAAACCGGCTACCACCCCATGTTAAAATGCCAGCTGCCAAAGGGCGTTAAGGCTTACCATGTTGAAGGCCTGCAGGAGGCTTTGCAGGGTGCCGATTTGGTAATTAGTGGCGTTAGCAGCTTTGGCGTAACCTGGTTTGAGGAGAATGTATTGCCCCTATTGCCAAACGGTGCAACCGTGCTTTCGGTTACCAAAGGGCTGGAGGCCAATGAGAACGGCGAACTTTGCACCTTTCCCCACGGAATGATGCGGCGTGCCGGCAACCGCGTTAATATAAACGCTGTTGGCGGCCCGGTAATCAGCTTTGAGCTGGCCGCCCGCCAGCAAACCGAAATTGCCTTTTGCGGCAAAGACGCCAAAACCTTAAAGTGGCTAAAAGATTTGTTGGAAACCGATTATTATCACATTAGCCTAACGCAGGACATTAACGGTTTGGAATGTGCAGTTGCCATGAAAAACGCTTATGCCTTAGGCGTGGCGCTGGCCATTGGCCTGAATGAAAAGAAAAACGGTGAGGGCTGCACCGAGCGTTACAACCCGCAGGCCGCCTTGTTTGAGCAAGCCACGCGCGAGGCCATGAAGCTAATGCAGTTTATGCACGCCGACATGGAAACGCTGGCCTTTTTTGCGGGCGACCTTTATGTAACCGTGTTTGGCGGCCGTACCCGCCGCATTGGCATTTTGCTGGGTCGCGGCAACACCTACCCGCAGGCGCGGGAAATTCTTTCCGGCGTAACCTTAGAATCGGTTGCCGTGGCTACTTTGGTGGCCAACGCCCTGCGCACGCTGGAGCAGCGCGGTCTTATGAACACCGCCGATTTTCCGTTGCTGATGCATATTGATTCTATTTTAAACAAGCAGCACAGCGCCGAGGTGCCGTGGTTAAAATTTGAGCAGCAGTGCCTTTCGGTCGAATAATTAAGGAGGTGGTATTATGCAATTTAAGGCCAAAAACGGCGTTGTTATTGCTGCCCACCGCGGTAATTCAAAGTTCCTGCCGGAAAACACCTTGCCGGCCTTTCAATCGGCTATTGAGCTTGGGGCCGATATGCTGGAGACCGACATTCACATTACCAAAGACGGCGAGCTGGTGCTAATGCACGATGATGATGTAAAACGCATGACCGGTGTTAGCGGCCGCGTTTGCAACATGACTTTTGAGGAGGTTCGCGCCCTAAGGGTAGGGAACCCAGCCTTAAATTTGCAGGTGCCAACGCTAAAAGAATTTTTAGACCTTTGCGCCCCGGTAAAGGGCCTGCTGTTAGACCTTGAAATAAAGGTTTACAGCGACGCTGAGGGGTACGAAATTATGACTGAGACGGTAGACAAAACCATTGCCCTTTGTAATAACTACCCCTTAGAAAACCGCATTTTATTTAACTGTTTTGACGCCGCAGTTCTGGAATATATTTACAAAAACCACGGGCACCGCTTTTTGTACCACGGCTACTACCCCTACCGCGAAATTATGCACAATGTTACCGTTGAGCCGGAGGAGTATCTAGATTACGCCTGTTTTTGGGCCGGCGGCGAGCAGGCTAAACAATGCTGCCAAACGCTGCTAAACCAAGGGGTTGCCCCTTGCTCGGGCAGCAACACGCTGGAACCCGTGTTTTTCGAGCTGGCCGGCTACGGCTGCGCCATGTTTACCGAGGATAATCCAAAATCTGCTTTGGAATGGCGTAACAAGCTAAAACCCAAAGAGCTTTAAAAATATAAACAAATTTGCTAATTTAACAGTAACAACATTAAAAAAAACAAATATTTTTGTGCAACTGCTTAAAAGCCCGCCGCCAAAAAACGGGCTTTTAAGAATATATTAATTGGGTTTGGAAATCATTACCGGTTGATGTTTTACGGTTAAACGCGTTAGAATGAATTTACGCTTTCCAATGCGCAGCATTGTTTATATATAAAATTTTAATTTAAGAGAGGTTAAAGTTATGAAAAAAGTTTTATCAACACTTTTGGCGGCAACCTTGTTGCTTACAACCGTAACCGGCCTGAAAACCCTTTCTGTTTCGGCCGAGGGTGCCAGCGAAACTGCAAATACTACCGTTGTATTTGAGGATGATTTTGAAAGCTATGAGACTGGGTTAAATACCGGCACTGTATGGGAGGATAAGCTCCATATTCAGCGGGTTACCGAAACCGACGGCACCGTAAATAAAACTTTTCGTTTTCAAACCGCTGCTGCCCGAAAAGTTACTTTATTACCGAACACCGAGTATACTTTAAGCTTTAAGGTTCGGGGCGTTGACGGCACCGAAAGTATGAAAGAATTTGGCGTTATTATTTCCAACGATGCCCGGGTAGGTGGCAAGTTTACCTGGAACGGCTTTACCGCGGCCGCAGCTTCTTCCACTATGGTTGCAAAGGTTTTGGAGTGGGCTGATCAGGATGCAACCGCTTGGAAAGAGTATTCAACAACCTTTACCACCCCGGCCGATTTGGGAGAAAGCAACGAGCGGTATTTAACCGCTATGACCAGTTGGCGCGCTTTAGCAATGGATGAATTAAAGCTGACCCGGAAATACAATGATGGCACTGAATTAATTTCAAATGGCAACTTTGAAAGCGCCGGTAACATTATTTTTCAAGATGATTTTTCAAATGTATCAACTTCAAGAGCTACCTGGGGCAACAACGGAAAGAACACTGCCGAAACAAAAAATCTTACCGAAAATGGCGTTACCAATACTACACTCCGTATTCAAACTCCTGCTTCTGCAAAAATTAGCGTAGTACCCGGAAACCCCTATACCGTTAGCGGAAAAATTTTAATGGAACCAAGATCTGACGGTTCTGCGGGTGTAGGCGGCCCCTTTGTAATTTTTGTTTCTACAAAAGCCGTTTTTGCCTCTGCTAAAACTGCCGGCGAGGGCTGGACTGCCCAAAGCAATGCTGCTTCGACAAAATTAGGCAAAACCTACTCCGGCAATGCCGCCAGCGGGTTCGATACTTGGAAAGATTTTACCTTTGATTTTACCGTTCCGGCTGACGCCGACTACAACGAAGTTTACCTTTGTGCCACAACCAACTGGTCGGGTGTGCTGTTAGATGACATTGTTGTTTCAGACACTTCAAATGCTGTGAAAGGCAAAGACATTATTGTTGACCCCGATAACGCCGAAAACCATTGTGTGCAATTGGCAACGAGATATAATGATCAATTGGTGGTGAATAAGCTTGCGGTAAAAAGCAATACTTTTTACAAGTTTTCTTACAAATATAAAAAAGTAGCCAATCATGAATATGTTCCCAATGCTGCGCAACAATTATATTGCAAAATCCAACAAGTTAACGATACCACAAAAACCTTAGATGTTTACAATTCTGTAGGCACGGCAATAAGCGATAATGCCATTAGCACCTGGAGCGGCAATTTAGCAAGTGCAGGCGATTGGAAAGAGTATTACACTGTTTTTAAAACCGGCACCGTAGACAGCACTGTTACCTATCGTTTTTGGATGCAACTGCCAAACACCAACCCCATGTATGTTGATGATATTAACATTACAGAACTGGTAAGCGAAAAAGAAGTAACTGACGACTTTGGCTTTATTGGCACAGCTATTCGCGCTACCGACGCTGAAACCAACAACCAGCAGCTGCGCTTTAAGGCCGAGGTGAACAAAGAGGCTTTAGCCGCAAAGCACTATGACGGCTTTACTGTTACTGAATACGGATTTTTGGCCTTTAGAAAAGACTATTTAAAAGACCAGAACGGCGAACTGACCTTAAATGTAGTAGATAAAGACGGTAACAAAAAAACCGCTTTGCAAAAGCCGGCTTATGTTGCAGACACTAACGGAACTGTTGCCACCGACATTGTATTCAGTGAGAGCAACACTGCCAAGCAGTTCTACGCCCGTATAACCGGCTTTAAACCGGATAAAAATTACGATAAAACCTATTTGGTTCGCACCTACGCCAAACTAAAAAATGCCGATGGGGTTGAATTAACGGTATATGTTTCCGACACTACCGGCCTTGGCGTTTACGAGTTAGCCAATGTGGCATATAACCAAAAGGTTACCGAAGAATATCCGGCAACCGCAAGTTCTTATACCGATGCAAACGGTACGCAGTGGTATGAAAGCTACGAAACCCGTCAAACACTTTATAACCTGTTGAAAAACAGCAGTTATACAAATGACGCGCCGGTAGAGCCGCAAGCTTAAAGGAGAGCAAAAGCATGAAAGAATATTTAACGCCCGAAGTTAAGATTAAGGTTATAACGGCCGCCCCTTTGTGCGCCAGCGGGCAAGAGGTTGATTTTGGTGCTGACGAATTAGACCAATTCTAATTTTTAGCAAAAGCTAAGGGATATTAAGGGGAATACAAACCGGGCACGGGCCGCCTTTAAGCGGCCCGTGCCAAGGCAGCTAAGGCGTAAGAAAATAAATGCTAACGGTTGGGGAACGGTTCGTGGGCAATTTATTTACGCCTTAGCTGCAATGTTGGGGGAGAACATTACTTTATGCAAAACAATTTAAGAATTGAAAATACTACACCGGTGCAGGCCAACTTTTTAGGCCTTAACGCCGTGTACCACGGCTACGCCGGCGTTAGCGATAAATTCGGCCGTGTTTTTAACCAAGAGCAGTGCGAGTTAGAGGCCGACCGCGCCAAAGATTTGGGGCTTAAAATTGCCCGAACCATTTACAACTTTTGGGGCTACGATAAGGCAAAGCAAAACTGGACCTGGAACACGCCGGATTTTAACGCCTTTTGCGCCTGGGTACATCGGATGAAGGACCGCGGGATTGACATTGCCCTAAACGCCGGCTGGCTGAATATAGGCGAAATAATGAGCTCCGGTTGGCGTGAGCCGTTTCCCGGAACGGTAAAGGGCAATTGGCAGCAGTCGCTGCAAAATTTTTCCTGGTTTATAAGCGAAACATTGCACCAGCTAATAGAGGTGCGGGGGTTGACCAATGTAAAGTATTTAATACTTATGACCGAGCCGAACAATATTGGTAACTCTTATGAAAACAGCGGTGTAAAAAACGAAGTGCGCAGTATGCAGGACGGCTGGTACCAAACCGCCGAGGCCATTCATAACCGCCTGGTGCAGGATGGCCGCCGTAGTTTTGTAAAGCTAATTGGGCCAAATGCTACTACAACCACCCATTTTCCGGAATTTTACGATTATATTAAAGCAAAAAATCCCGATTGGTTAGATTGCTATTCTAACCACGATTATATTTGGATGCTATGGCCGGATGTGCCCTCCCCGGTAAACGGAACGCATGTATTTTCCGCTACCTACCCTGGGGTAAGGCTGCAGCAGGATGTAGCATTAAAACCAAACACAGAATACAATTTTTCTTACTACATAAAGCTAAATGTTAAAGATGCAACGCAGTTAAGCGGTTATGTTTTACACGGGGCCTTTAAAGCTTTTAAAAAAGATAATAATGGCCGGGTGTTTCATTCCGGCGGCGACGCCACCACCCGCCTTGGCCGCTACACCACCGAAATGGTAGAGGCGGCCCGCCTGCCGGATGAATGGCGGCAATTAAAGTTTACCTTTAAAACCGAAAAGGATGTACAAGACGCAGTTATTGGCGTGTTTTTTGATGTAAAAGAGCACGAAAAGTATTCAATATACGCTACCGGCTTTTCGTTAAAAGAAAAAGGCAGCGGCGTCGAACTGCTGCAAAACGGCAATTTAAACGGCTTTGACCACTGGTTCCGTTGCCCCTACCGTTTAAGAATAACCAGTGAAAAACGGCCTTACGATTTTTGGCAAAATAACCTAAAAAAAATGCTGGCACATATTCCGCAGGGCAAAGAGTTTTGGTGGGATGAATATAACGCCAACATTCGCGACCGGGAGGATCCATTGAAGGGTACCGATATTGCCTTGGCCCGCATAGCCTTTATGAACGGCGGCGTGCAAAACTCGCTTATGTGGTGTTTGTTTGACCAACAATGGCCAAACCTTTCCGGCCCGGGAGACGACGGTTTTGACGATGGGGTACACCGTTGGGGTGTTGCTATGTGCCCTATGCGTAAAGATTGGACCTACCCGGCCTATCAGGCCGTTCGTGTTACCGGCATGGTGGGCGGTGGTGTTGGCACCAAGGTTTATAAGGGCGTTGGCGAAAACAATGTTTACTGTACCATGTCGCAGGCCCCAAACGGCAAGCTTACCGTGCTGGTGGTAAATAACAACAGTACCGAGCAGGAAATTAATTTAACCTTTGAAAATAAGGTTGCTGCCACTTTAAACCGGTATATTTATAACCCTGCCTTTGCAACCGGGGCGCCCGGTATTCCGGCATTAGAAGAGCCAGAGAAAATTACGGTAAACGGCAGCATTACCGATGTTTTACCGGCCGGTGCCGTAGTTGCTTACACCAATATGAGATAAAATTTGGAGGTTGGAAAATGAAAAAAACAATTGCTTTTATGCTCTCTTTAGTTTTACTAATTAGCGTTGTAACTTCTGCGTTGCTTATTACCCCGGCTTCTGCCGCCGCCCCCTTACTGAGCGAGAATTTTAACACGATTTCTGAGGGAAACGGCTTAACCTACAGTGAAGCCGGCAGGTTTGCGGCAACCCTAACGGGTAATAACGGTTGGGTTGCAACAAACAACACCAATGGCAAATTCCGCAAGCCTGCCATTTTAGAGGGCGCATTGAATATTCGCGGAGAAATGCGCATTGCTAAAATAATTGGCAAGGTTAACACAAATAACACCATTAAAGTTAATTTTAAATGGAAAAACACCGGCACCGCTGCCAGCGCGCCAATGGTTTTTTACATTGCAAAGCTTTCAGACGCTGCAAAAGTATCCTGGGAAAGCAACAACTACTATTGCGGCGGTGTTTGGAACCTAAATGTTTCTGAAAACTACGCCAATAAAGACGTTACCTTAAAGGTACCCTCTAACTGGGAAAATACGGATGAACCGCTGGTGTTTGGAATTTATTATAACCCGTACATTGGCAGTAAAGAGGTTGATACCCCCAATGTGTTTATAGACGATTTAACGGTTCAGGAATATATTGAACCGCAGCATACACAAAGTGGGCTTTTGTTAGACGGCGATTTTGAATATTACAAATATAACCTTGGTAAATTGCCCAATAGCCTTGGCACCAATCGGCTTTGGGGCGGGCAAGGCACTACGTATGTTCAAGAGGAAGACGGAAACATCTGCATTTCTATGAACTGGCGCACCGCCCAGTATGTGCCGGACTTAAAAAGCAACACCACTTATATTTTAACAAAGTATTACAAAAAGAATCCCACTATTACCGAGCCGGGCAGCAAAGTTTCGGCAAACTACTGGGTTGGCATTACAAAGCTGAACAATCCGTTTGATGAAAAAAGCATTATTTGGCTGAACAAAGCGGGTTACCACGCCACTTTGCCGGAAACCTACACCGAATATAAATCTATTTTTACTACGCCGGAATTAGACCCGAACGAAAAATACGGCATTGTAATGTGCTCTCCGAATACCGGTGACCGCATGCTGGTAGATAACATTTCTTTAGAAGAAAAGGTTTATGTTGAACCAAGCGTTAACGGTGTTTTGTTAGACGGTGATTTTTCGGCAAGCATGGCCGGTAAGATGCCGGCTATTGACAGCAATGACGCCAAAAACAGCCAGGTTTGGTCCGGCTCAACCGTTGTGAAAGACCCGCAGGACGAATCAAACCTTTGCACAACCTTTAGTTGGGAATTACAGCAATATGTTCCACAGCTAAAAAGCAACACCACCTATTATTTAACCTACAAATACAAAAATAATCCCGCCACTGAAAAAACATCGGCAAACTTTTGGACCTCGGTTGTAGAGTTAGGAAAGAGAGATACCGTTGGCGAAATGAATAACCAAGGGTTTATTAATTCCTCTAACAGCGAATGGAAGCTGGTAAAACGCGAGTTTACCACGGGAGATTTAGAACCCGGCAAAAAATATGCCATTCGCTTTTGCTCCCCCGCAACGGGTGACAATGTTTTGTTAGATGATATTGGCTTGTACGAAAAGGCAACCGCCCTTTCTGTTGATACAACCTCTTACCGCGGTGGTAGTGCGGCAGTTAGCTCACCCTACTGTGCCAAAGGCAATTCCGTTACCTTTACCGCAAAAGAAGATGGCAATTGCACCTTTTTAGGGTGGCTGAAAAACGGCGACGCTTCACAGGCCTACGTTTCTACCGACCTAATTTACACCACTCAGGTAACCGAGAGTTTAAAACTGGTGGCTGTTTTTAAACAAAAGGGTTACGACGTTAATTCTGACACCTTTTTAAACCCCGGAGCCGAGGACGGTGAATTAAATTATTGGAAAGACCGGTATCCCGAAAAATCCTCGCAATTAACGGTAGACAGCACCGTTTCCCACAGCGGCAAGTACAGCTTTAAATTCACAGCCGAGGAGCCAGGCATTTACAGGGCGCAAACGGTTCGCGGTATTCTGCTGCGCCCCAATTGCCGGTACACCCTTAGGGTTTGGGTAAAAACCGAAGGGGTTTCACCATTCCGTTTTGCGTTTTTTGACGGGGCCGAGATGGACGATTACCGAGAAGGCTCAAACGACTTTGTATTCCCCTCTCGCGGGTTACACCCGGATTTAACCGTAATACACACCTGCGGCGGCGTTTACAGCGTTACAACAACCTACAGCTCTTGGACTTCAGACGCTGCTTACACTTCCACATCCACAATGCCCGGGCACGACGATGACGGCTGGGTAGAATTGACCAGCACTTTTGAAACCTCTGCTGCTGATGCAGGCAATGTTTTAAATATTATGATTGGCATGCAGGAAACCTCCGGCACCATTTGGATTGATGATCTATCTGCTTCTTATGAAGAATTGGATGTTTCAACCCAAAAGGCTAAAAAGCCTTATACCGAATGGTCGCAAAACCGCATTAAAAACGGTGATTTTGAAAAAACCTTAGCCGATACCAACCTAAACGCTCCGCAAGGCTGGCAAATTGTTAAGGATGGTACTGCTTCCGAGCGCACTGCCTACCTTAAAATTCCGGCCAACAGTGGTGTTTATGTAAAAGAAATGGCGGTAGATAATATGCGCTGGAGCGTGTTGGCTTATTACCTTAAAACCAATAAGGCAGGCACCTCCTACATTGGGCTGACCGATCAGGATCCAACGCAAAACGCCGATTTCAGCAATCCCCAAGCATTGGGTATTTACAACAGTAAGCCTACCACGCAGTGGCAGCGTGACGGCTGGCAAATGTTTGCAAACAACTTTAAAAAGATGTGGATCGTTATATATTCCGGCAGTAATGATCTGTATTTGGATCAACTGCAATTCTTTTACGGTGATTACGGATATGATTCCGACCCGAACGATTACGATTTAACCGACACCTACGACTATGACGGAGACGGCGTTTTAGCTACTGAGTTAGACCTTTCCTACAAAGATGAAATTCAACAGGTGTTTGGTGCCGGCGCCGGTGCCCCGGAAGATTATGACAGCAATACTGCCGCTACCGGCGATTACAAAACAGTATTACCGGTTGTGCTGATTTTACTAAGCAGTGCCGCCATTTGCACCTTGGCCTTTAGAAAGGGGAAAGTGAACCATGAAAAATAAATTTGTAAAGCTAATTTGCTTGTTGCTTTGTTTGGCATTGGCACTTTCTGCCATTGCGGGCTGTAAGGGCAAAAACACCGGTAAAAAAACAAAAAAGAACACGAAAAAGAACGCCTCGGTTTCGTCTGAGCTTTCGTCCAGCACCTCCTCCGACGAATGGATTGACGACGAGCCCGACGACTCGTTTGAGACGGAAGAACCGATTGACGAGGACCCTATTGAGGTAGCTCCGGAGGGTGCAGAAGTTGCAGTTGCCAATGTTAAAAACGCAGCCCCTTTAACCAAAAATGTTATGGGCGCCGGCATGGGTCTTTACATTCCTACAACCCTTATGGATGCCGATTTGGGCTTTGCCGCCGATGAAGATGTTGCAAACGCCGAGTTTGACCGTTTAAAATACATTGGGGTACACACCGTTCGCAGTATGTTTAAGCTTAGTTGGGTAGTTGGTAAAGGCCCCGGTGGTTCAGAAAATTGGGAAAGCGACAAAATGCAAGCCCTTTACAAGTGGATGCAGGGCATGAAAGACCGGAACATTGATGTTTTGCTAAATCCCTGGTACTTTGGCTCCTGTCTTGGCACAACTAAGTGGGATACCAGCTACCATTTTGCAGATACCACTGAAAAAACAGTTGAAAACTGGACAAATTTAATGACAAAGGCTTATCTTACGCTTTATGCAAAAGGTTTTAACAATGTTAACGGTCTTGTGTTGTTTACTGAGCCAAACTATGCGGCAGATTTAGAAAAAGACCCAACCTTAAACGATAAATACATTTATGTAGCCAAAAAAGTAGACGCCAAATTCAGGCAGAATGGAATTCGTCAAAAGATTCGCATTATTGGCCCAAATTACCCTTCGCAAAACACAGTGCTGTTAGATAAATGCGTTGCAGAAGCACCGGAATGTTTTGATGTTCTTTCTTCCCATCGCTATGGAAAATTGCCAAAACACGGTGATTTAGCTACCGATTTAATGCCTGATGTTGTTACGAGCGAATACGAATTTATTAGAGGCCATTTAGATACCTTTAACAAACAAGGCAAACAATTCTGGCTGGATGAATACGGTGTCAACAGCGGCGGTAACGGCTATGGCGTTAGCGATCACGGTGAGGATAACGATTATTTTGGTATTCAGTATACAGCTTTTTACAATTGTATAAGCAATATTAGTGGAATTACCGGCGCTTCTATATGGACTATTGCCGACCAAAAATGGGAAGATAATATTGGCAACAGCCCAAAGGATGGTTTTTATTACGGCGTTTTGCGTCATGGCTTTTTGCCGGATCTGCGTACAACTTTAGTTCCAAAACGGCAATATTACGCCATTTCACTGTACATGAAGTACACCGGCGGTCGCAGCGGCAACACCGTTTATACCGCCGAAACCGAGAATTTGGGCGTTACGGTTTCGGCCCGCCAGTTGGCCGACGGCAACTGGACCTTTATTGTAACCAATATGAATGTTGAAGACACCTTCTTTAAGTTGAACTTAGAAAAAGCTTTGGGCGGTATTAAGCTTTATCGTCACCAATATGTAGTTGGAAAAATTATACCAACCAATGCTGGTAAAATTATTCCGGCCAATAAAACAATTAAAAATGTTAAAACCGGCTTTACCGATGTTTTAGAGCCCTACAGCGTTTCGGTTTACACTACCGTTAAGGGCTAAGCAAATTTAATTACGCCTGCGGCGCGTTCTCCCTTGCGCTGCGTTTGCCTGCAATTTTGTATGGCACAATAATCTCCGCCGCAAAGGGTTCTCCCACCCTTTGCGGCAATTTTAAATTGATATTTATAAAGGTATTTATAAAGGAGCATTTACATGGATTACAGTACTTTACCAATTTACAAAAACACGCAAGTAGCCGTAATTGGCGGCGGTTTGGCAGGCAGCACTGCTGCAATTGCGGCCGCTCGAAACGGTGCAAAGGTTTTGTTAATAGAAAGCAGCGGTTGTTTAGGCGGTGCCGCAACCAGCGGGTTGGTTGCACCTCTTTCCTCCTCCACCTCAAAAAGTCATGAGCTTAAGTTTGACGGTATTTTGTGGGAGGTTATTGAAAAAGTTAAAACCTATGCCAAACGGTTTTGCCGCGCTAACGGCTACAGTTTAACGGCTAATCACATGTACAAATATGTATTGCTGGAATTATTGCACCGTTCCGGTGCCGAGGTGCTGTTTCACGCCTTTTTAGCAGATGTTGTAAACAAACCGGATGGCCAAATTGACTACTTAGTGTTGGCAACCAAATCGGGTTTGCAGCGCATAAAAGCAGAAGTTTATATTGATACTACCGGCGACGGTGATGTTATGGGGAAATCGGTCGCCGAAACAATTATTGGCAGCGAGCCCGGGGTGCTGGGCAATTTGGCTGACGATAAAGGCAAAATGCAGGTTGACACTCCGTTCGAGGTTAAAAAGGACGATTATGTAGGTAAGCTTCAGCCGGCATCTTTAATGATGCGCATGGGCGGAGTTGACCTTGAAACAGCTAAACAATATATGAATAAAAAGCTAACCTATTCCGGGTTAGGCATTACCAAGGAGCAGTTTAAAAAGTGGGAATTTTGCGGCACCCCCGGTTTCGAGCCGGATGACAGCGAATATGTTCCAATGCCGCAGGGCAGAGTTTGGTTAATGTTAAGTGTGCGGCAAAATGAAGCTATTATTAATATGTCCCGTGTAATTAATGTAAATGCCTGCGATCCGGAAAGCTACTCTAATGCTGAAGTAACGGCCGGTTTACAGCTTATTGCCATTATAGATTTTTTACAACAGTTTATTCCCGGGTTTAAAAATGCGTATATGATAGAAAGCTCCGCCTGCTTAGGGGTGCGGGAAAGCCGCCGTTTAATTGGGGACTATTTGCTTACCGGCAGAGATGTAATGGAGTGCAAACGGTTTGAGGATTCGGTTGCCTACGGCTCTTATATTATAGATATTCATGACCCATGCGGCAAACGCATGGCTATTGGCGGGAATGTTAAAAAGGACTATTATGCCATTCCCTACCGTTGCTTAGTAACCTCTAAGGTGCCGAATTTGGGTACGGCCGGTCGCTCTATTTCGGCCGACCATGTAGCAACTTCCTCTACCCGTATTCAGGGCACGGCTATGCTTACTGGGCAAGCCATTGGCACAGCGGCTGCTTTGGCTGTGCAGGCCGGCTGTACGCTGCCGAAGGTTGATACACAAAAGCTTCGCGAAACCTTAAAAGTAGACGGTATGTTTATTGACTGAAAGATTGGCGGCTTGCTATGAACTATTCCAAATTCAACAAAACAAATGACCATGCCTACAATGTACGCCGGGCGCTGGAGTATTGTAAAGAGCACCAAATTCAAAGCCTGGAATTTTCGAAGGATGTTTACCACTTTTACGCCGATACCGCCAGCGAAGGGATATATTGCACCTCGAACCACGGGGTAAACGGATACAAGCGCATTGCATTTTTGCTAAAGCAGTTAAAAAATTTTACCTTAGACGGCGGTGGCAGCGAATTTGTGTTTCACAATGTAATGAACCCCATTGTGGCGGATGAATGTGAAAACCTTACTTTAAAAAACTTTGCCTTTTACACGCCAAATGCTTTTAGTAACACGGGCGAAATTACCGCCGTTGGCAGCAATTGGTTTGAGGTTGAAATTTTAGCCGAGCAGCCACACTATGTTGCGCACGGGCAATTGTTTTTCGGTGCGCCAAAAGGGCTGCATTACCCGGTTGAAATTTTAATTGAGGCACAGCCCGATAAAATTCACCTGCAGCCCAACCGGCAGGATTACTATTTAAACGCGCAGGACAATGTAGAACAAATAAACGAAAATACGGTGCGCTTTACCGGGTTAAACCGCCCCCTGCCTGTACTCGGCAACAAAATGCTGCTAATGTGCCGTGCGCGCGACGCCGCCTGCATTTTGCTGCAAAACTGCAAAAACACCAAGGTTTTAAATTATACCGCTTACACCGGGGTTGGCATGGGCCTGTTGGCACAAAATTGCGAAACCGTTTTGGTAGATAACATGAAAACCTGTTGTAAACCGGAGCGCTACCTTTCCTTAAACGCAGACGCCACACATTTTGTAAATTGCTGCGGTAAAGTTACCGTACAAAACAGCAGCTTTTCCGGGCAGTTAGATGATGCGTTAAATGTGCACGGAATTTACACCCGAATTATTCGTAAGCAGCAAAATAGCCTGGTGGTAAAATATATGCACCCGCAGGCAAAGGGGCTAAACTGTTACCGGGTTGGCGATACGGTTTCGGTGGTAGACCCCGAAAGTCTGCTGCCAAAGGCAACCGGCGTAGTAACAGCAGTAGAGGTATTGAATATTGACTGCACCCATTTAACAATAGAGGGAAATTTAAACGGGGTACTTGCGGGGGACGATTTAGAAAACATTACCCGCTACCCGGAGGTTTATTTTTGCCATAACCGGGTGGAATATAACCGCGCCCGCGGCATTTTGTTGGGCTCCTGCAAAAAAACAGTGATTTCTAACAATTATTTTAATACGGCCGGCGCCGCTATATTGTTTGAAAGTAACGGCGATTTTTGGTTTGAATCGGGCGCAGTTAAGGATGTTGTGATTGAAAACAACGAGTTTGAAAATTGTAAGTACGGGGCATGGTGCAGTGCGGTAATTGAGGTTGCACCGCGCAAAAAAACAGAGGAAAACCGCTATTTTCACGGTAATATCAGCGTGCAGAATAACCATTTTCATAACTGCAAATTCCCGTTGTTTAAAGCCAATAATGTGCAGCTTTGTGTTTTTAAAAACAACAAAATTGAACCCGAAAGTTTAGAAAAAGCAACACAGCTTGAACACTGCAGCCAAGCAATAATAACCAATCTACAGGCTAACAAGTAACCATTTTCATTAAAGCTTGAAAGGATTTTTTACATGAGCGAAAACGCAGCCCTTGAAAAGCGGATAGACGAACTGCTGGCAAAAATGACGCTGACCGAAAAAATTGGCCAGTTGAACCAAATTTCGGCTACCATTGACCCGGAAACTATTCCGGAACAAATTAAAAGCGGTAAGGTTGGCTCGTTAATTATGGCCAGCACTTATTTTGCCGGGTGCGATGAGGGACGGCTGGATAATATTGAATATTATGAGAATTTGCAGCGCATTGCCGTAGAGCAAACCCGGCTGGGCATTCCCCTAATTTTTGGGCGGGATGTGATTCACGGG
>ENA-UERK01000486-UERK01000486.1-human-gut-metagenome-genome-assembly--contig:-NODE-486-length-34572-cov-7.250471_pt1 | contig 34572 bp, 35 predicted proteins | sample MGYA00242957_ERZ507957 | MGnify/ENA primary metagenome ERZ507957 (study PRJEB26167, sample SAMN06115538) | human gut metagenome | host: Homo sapiens | place: China:Heilongjiang | collected 2015-11-06...
AGACCTGCTGAACGGAAAAATGTAATCTATCAAACGAGGTGTCAGGAGCCATACGGTGCTTCTGGCACCTTTTTTGTGAATTTGATTAAAAAGTCCTTGACAATTTGTCTCTGGCAAGACGGCAAAATCTATTTTAGTGAGTGCTGCTGTACGCTTGGCTGCGTTTAACATTCCGCAGTATGCCCGGATGACGATGGCAGATGAAATGGATTTTGGCAGCTTGGGCGAGAAGAAAAGAGCCATCTTCTGTGTGATCCCAATCGCAGACACCAGTATGAACTATCTTGTAGGTATGCTTTATACACAGTGCTTTCAGGAGCTTTATCACCGGGCGGATGAAAAGCATGGTGGTCGGCTTCCTGTTCCAGTGCGCGTGATTCAAGACGAATGGGCAAACGTGGCGCAGCCGGAAAGCTATCCTAAAATACTGGCAACCTGCCGCAGCTACAATATTGGACTAAACATTATCGTGCAGAACATTCAAAACATCAAGGCACTGTATGAAAAGGAATGGGAGAGCATTATCGGCAACTGCGATACACTTTTATTTCTCGGCGGCGGCAACGAGCCGACGTCTCTGGAGTTCGTTGTCAAGCTGCTGGGCAAGGAAACGCTTGCCACCCGCACACGTGGACAGACAAAAGGCCGCAATGGCTCCAGTTCTACCAACTTCCAGCAGACGGGACGCGAATTGATGACGCTGGACGAAGTGCGAAAACTGGGCACAAATCAAGCAATTCTGTTTATTCGCGGAGAGAGCCCGGTGCTGGATGAGAAGTACAACATCAAGAACCACCCAAATATCAGGCTGACGGTGGATGGCAAAGCGAAGCCTTATGTTCATAAGCCGCAGGGTGCGCCGAATTATGCACTGCCCGATCTGCCCTACGAGTTCAAATCGTTGGACGACTATGAATTTATCAATATGGAGGAATCAGAACATGAAGAAACTGAAAAAGAAGACGATGCTGAGAGCTGATAAGGTGAAGAAGTGCTATTGGACGGCGGCTGGTGCTGCCGTCCTTTGCCTTTGCTGCGCCACGCATGCAATGGCAGCGAGCGGCGACCCGCTGGACATTGTAAACAACCTTTCTGATTTTATTTTCAGCATCATCAAGGCGCTGGGCGTCATTATCCTTGGCTGGGGTATTGTGCAGGTCGGCATGTCGATCCAGTCTCATGACGCCAGCCAACGCACGCAGGGCTTCCTCTGCCTCTTTGGTGGGCTCATGATTGCCTTTGCGAAGGAAATTTTGAGTGCCATCGGCGCGATCTGATGAAAAGCTGCACCCCCTGTCCAATAAGGAACAGAGGGTGCAGTTACATTCATTGTGGTGAGACTTCTCCAAACAAAATGCGAATGTAGTCCTGACGGGCGTTGATGATACGGCCAACAGAAACGACTTCTGTTTCAATGCGGTAGAGCGCGATATAGCTTTCGACCACCAGCATACGCAGGTCAGTTTCATAGCTGGTCTTTGCCCCAATAGAAACGCCCATTTCAGGAAACTGCTTGAGTTGGGCGCAGCCGTCGAGGATGGCTTTTGTGATCCGGTTTGCAGCGGTGGGGTTATGAAGCTCGCTTTTGATGTACCGTTTTATCTCCTGAAGGTCGCGTAATGCTTCTGGCGTATATCTTAGCTTCATTCGGCCACCCCGAGGGCGCGGTAAGCATCTTCTTCGGATACCCAACCATCCCTTTCAGCGGATGCCCAGCCTTTTTGTGCTTCATCCAGCAGGCGGCGCATAGCTTTGGCTTTCATATATTCCGCGTTCTCAGGCGAAGCCAGAAACGGCAAGCCCTCCATGTTTAGGGACTGTTGAATGAAAATGTTAACGGCGTCGGTAAAGGAAAGCCCCTGACGGGCATAGATGTCCTCCATACGCTGCTTGACTTCTGGATTGATCCGCATTTGAAAGGTTGCGGTTTTTGGTGCAGATGTGACATTGATCGTGTTCATAGCATTCACCTCAACCTTAGTATATATCGAAAAGAAGAAATGTCAATACAATGTCATTACAATTATGGAGGTGGTGAAATTTGGATAATAACTGGATCGTAGAAAACCTGACCAACGCATTTACAACTTGGAACAGCAAAATGACGGAGATGTGGTCGCTGCTGACAGAATCGCCGCAGACCTTTAAAGGCGGCACGATCTGGCAGACGATTGTGACCATCAATGGCGGGATGCAGGCCATAGGCTACGGCCTGCTGGTGCTGTTTTTTGCCATTGGTATCTTCCGTAGCTCTGCCAGCTTTCGGGAGTTCCAACGGCCCGAGCAGGTCTTGCGGCACTTCATTTATTTTGTGCTGGCGAAGTTGGGAATTACTTATGGGATGGACTTGTTGGTAAATGTTTTTGATGTCTGCAACGGCATTGTGGCAACTGCGGCGGGTAGCGTAGGCGGCTTGACCGGTGCGTCCGTGGCGCTGCCGCAGGAGATCGCAGACGCTATTGGTGATGTTGGCTTTTTGGCGAGTATCCCGCTTTGGCTGGTGACACTACTGGGAAGCCTGATGATCACAGTGCTGGCGTTTATCATGATCCTTACTGTCTACGGGCGCTTTTTTAAGATTTATATGTACGCTGCACTCTCGCCTGTGGCACTGGCATCATTTGCCGGTGAGGGCACATCCCATTTTGGCAAGGCTTTCCTGCGGAGCTATGTGGGCGTATGTATGGAAGGCGCGGTCATTGTGCTGGCCTGCATTATCTTTTCGGCATTTTCCTCCAGCGGCACGCCGGTTATAGACAGCAGCGCTTCCGTAGTGACGCAGGTGTGGAGCTATTTAGGTGAGGTTGTGTTCAATCTGCTGGTGCTGGTGGGCCTGGTCAAATCAGCCGACCACATCGCAAAGGAAATGCTTGGGTTATAAAGGAGACGTTTATGGATAATTACCGTGAGAAGATCATTCGTATCGTGGAGCGGGAGCTGAAACGAACGGAAGAGTATCAGCAAAGACGAGACGAATATGGCAATGAGGAGTACATTTTGGGCTGCATCATGGTTAAGGGCGATGCTTTTCCTAAAGAGGTGATCGCTCATGCATTTGTTGAGGATATGGGGCTTGAGCTTCAATTTCAGATTTGGAGAGACGAGCCGCGAGTCAGACAGATGCAGGCCATGTGGTATGACTTGACTTTGTTTGATGTGGAAGGAGACTTCTTTGGAAAGCTGGAGCAAGGATACTCGATTTTATCGGTATCCGATCTTTTCCATTGCACCGCTTGGAGTGCAACGGGATATCTGGCTGATGAGCAGAGCCGAGACAAGGGAAATTCCTGTTGGAAGGGAATGCAAAAGTACCTGAGCTACTGTAAAAAGCACGGCATTACAAGGAATTATCTGGTGAAGAAAGAGGGGTACGACGGAATAGATGCTATGCAGTTTTACGACAAGTCAGCCATTGCCAAATTTGAGAAGAACAGAAAAACGCGGAATCAGTGCCGCTGATGGTAACTAAAGCAGGTTACACGCCGCACTGTTGCCTGTGAAAAAAGAGGTGTGCTGTAGATGGTGGTGTGATAATAGTGATATGGGTGCCGAGTTGTTTGTATGAGACTGTATTGATTCTGTTAGCATTGGGAGTGTGGGTAAGTTAATTGACCGTGCCGCGAAAATAATTTGAAATTATGAAAGATAGACCCCTACAACAGAGAAAACCATACTGCAATCGCCGTAGTTTTTTTCTTCGAGCAAATCACCGTTAATCCATATTTTCCTAAAACCGCTACGGTCACGGCTTAACTGAGCTTTGAAAAGAGGAGGTTCCCCCTCAATTGTATATAGTCCCCGCTCATTTGGAATGGGGAGTGTGTTGACTATAGCTTGGAGCAGTGGGCGTAGTCGTTCGTGTGGGACAGAAACGGATACGGTGCCATCATGTGAAGAAAACCATGGATCATCAATTGCGGATGACTTAATCATGGAAATAGAAGGGGCAGAACCTGATGCACATTTCGAAGGTTCATATTTTGAAACGATATATAAGCGACTGTCCTCATACAGGCCAAAATTGAACACCATGTATGTTTTCTTGTCAGCTAAAAACCAATCCAAAATCTTAGTTGTATTTGAGCGAAAAAAGCTGTCGTTGCTGAAAAGAACATCGCAAGAATTCTCAGGAGTAATCTTCAAAGTGTCATTTTGTATATCACAAGAGTCACAATATATGATGGAGTTACGAGTTGTACGCATATTTGCACCTGCCTCTTAACGATATTTTCATGGAAATTATAACACAAGAAATAAGGGGGGTAATTAATGGAAATCAAAATCAACAAGGAAATTCGCGCCTACCGCGAAACGCTCTTTTTCGGGCTGTCCATGCGGCAGTTTGTATGTTCCGCTTTGGCGGTGGGCGTTGCTGTGACGCTGTATTTTAGCTTGAGCCGCGTGCTGAATCGTGAAACGGTGAGCTGGGTGTGCATCGTTGGCGCGGCTCCCGTGGCCGCTGCCGGATTCTTTCAGTATAACGGCCTCACGCTGGAACAGTTTTTATGGGCGTGGCTGAAATCGGAGGGCATCATGGCGGGCAGGCGTGTCTGGAAGTCAGAAAACTACTATGAAGAAGCGATGAAACGCGAGGTGAAGAAACATTGATCTTTTTCAAGCATCGGCGCAGTGCGGAGCGGGATGCCTTTTCCGTTCCTCGCAGTGTACAAAAATCTATTCCCATTAAGCGCATTTACAAAGACGGTATATTTCAAGTGAGCGGCAAGTTTTCTAAGACTTGGCGCTTTTTTGATGTGAATTATGCCGTGGCATCCCCTGAGAAGCAGCGGGAACTCTTTATGACCTACTGCTCCTTTCTCAATTCACTTCCCATCGGAGCCACGGCGAAGATCACGCTATTCAACAGGCAACTCAACCAGAAGAACTTTGGGCGGACGCTGCTTATGCCCATGAAGGGCGACGGACAGGACCAGTACCGCGGTGAGTACAATGATTTGCTGCTGGATAAGGCGGCAGAGAGCAACAACTTGATCCAAGAGAAGTACATCACGATCTCTGTAGAGAAGAAAAATATTGAAGAGGCACGGACATTCTTCTCTCGAGTCAGTACCGATCTCACCACCGGCCTGTCCCGCATGGCGTCGAGCGTCCGCGAGATCACGGTCAATGACAGGCTGCGGCTTCTGCACGACTTTTACCGTCCCGGTGAAGAGCAGTTTTTCCGCTTTGACTTGGAAGATGCTACACGAAAAGGGCATGACTTTCGGGACAGCATCGCCCCGGACTGTATCTCCTTTCAAAAAAATCACTATGAGCTGGGCAATCATGTTGGCCGCACCCTGTTTTTGCGGGAATACGCCAGCTTTATTTCTGACAGCATGATCACCGAACTGACGGACTATCCCCGAAACATGATGCTCTCCATCGACATTATTCCTGTGGCAATGGATGAAGCAGTGAGTGACATCCGCAAGCGGATCATGTCGGTGGAATCGGATATTACCAGATGGCAGCAGCGGCAAAATCAGAGTAACAATTTCACCGCCAACATTCCCTATGATTTGGAGCAGATGCGAAGCGAAACGAAAGAGTTTATGGACGACCTCATGAGCCGCGACCAGCGCATGATGCTGGCACTTGTCACGCTGACGCACTTGGCGGACGATATTGAGCAGCTCGACCAGGACACCGAAGCGCTGCAAGCCATCGGGCGGGCGCGCGGCTGCCAATTCAATATTCTGCGCTATCAGCAAGAGGACGCGCTAAACACGGTGCTGCCCCTTGGCCTGAAACGCATTGACGCGACGCGGACCCTGACAACGGAGTGTACTGCCGTTCTCATGCCATTCAAATCACAGGAAATTCAGGACGCTGGCGGCATCTACTACGGCGTCAATGCTGTTTCCCATAACCTTATCATCTGCAATCGCGGAAACCTGCTGAACGGCAATGGCTTCATCACCGGCGTGTCCGGCTCTGGCAAGTCTATGGCGGCAAAGCAGGAAATGACGGCCCTGGCTCTTTCTACCGACCACGACATCATTATCGTGGACCCTGAACGCGAATACGGCGAACTGGTGCGGGCGCTGGGTGGTGAGGTCATCACCATTTCTGCATCCGATCCCCACGGCTGTCATATCAATGCGCTGGACTTGTCCGAAGGCTACGGCGACGGGAAAGAGCCCTTGGTCATGAAGTCCGAGTTCATCATGTCGCTTTATGAGCAGCTTATGGGTTCGGATAAGATCGAGCCGCAGGAAAAGTCCATCATTGACCGCAGCGTAGGAAACATCTACAGGGAGTATCTGAAGAACTATCAGGGACAGCCGCCTACGCTGAAAAATCTCTACGACGACCTGATGAAGCAGGTCAACCCGGAGGCCCACCGCATCGCCCTGGCCCTGGAGCTGTTCACGGTGGGCAGCCTGAATGTGTTCTCTCATCAGACGAACATCAACACAAAAAGCCGCATTCTCTGCTTTGACATTCAGGATTTGGGCGAAAATCTGAAATCGGTGGGGCTGCTGGTGATGCTGGACGCCATCTATAACCGTGTCATTCAGAACCGCAGAGAGGGTAAGTACACCCATGTCTATATCGACGAGATTTACCTGTTCTTTGCAAATGGCAACGGAAGTGGGCACGGCATCAATAATTACAGCAGCGAATTTTTGTATAAATGCTGGAAGCGGTTCCGAAAATACGGCGCAACGCTGACCGGAATCACGCAGAATGTAGAGGAATGTCTGCTGTCCAACACGGCGCGGATGATGTTTGCAAACAGTGAATTCCTGCTGATGCTCAATCAGGCGACGACGGATCGGGAACAGCTTGCCCGCCTGCTGGGGGCATCCGATACGCAGATGAGCTATGTGGACAATGCGCTTGCCGGTCACGGGCTGATCAAGGTGGGCGGGGCCATCGTGCCTTTTTCTAACGAGCTGCCCCAAAATACGGAGCTTTACCGCCTAATGTCTACCAAGCCTGGTGAGGAGTGACATCATGCGGGACTTGAAAATTAAACCCGGCATGGATACCCCCAAGGCCAAGCAGAAGAATCCTGCGCCGAAGGATGCGGAATCCATCCTGAAAAAGCACATGGACGAGCGGCAGACAGAGAAAGAACCGGAAAACCGCGATCCTGTACATTATGCTACCGACCGTGTGGAGGGTAATATGCGCCGCGGCGCAGCCGCAGCCGCCAATAGCTCCCGGCGTATGATAAAACGCTATCGGGAGAAACAGCGGCAAGGCAAAGAATATGTGAAACAGATCTATAAAACGGGCGGTGCTGCGACGGTAGAGAGTGATCCGCACAATCCCGCAGCACAATACGATAATTTATCGCCGTCAACCTCTGTACGAAGTGAAGCGGGCTCATACCCTCTCGAGAGTTCACAAGATGCAGAGGCCACGCCCCCGCGGGAGCGGGGGCGGCAAAAAGCTGTGCAAGACGCAAAGACCGCTTATCGGCGGCATCTTGCCGAAAAAAGAACGGCAGAGCGGTGCATTGCACCACCGCAGCCTAACTGTAGCGGTGCGATGGCCACTCCGCAAAAAGGCAATCAGGGGACGTCGGTTAAGAGTGACCCTGTCCCAAAGAATGGAAGACCCTTGGCTGGGGCCTCACGCACCATGCGTGTAAGGCAAGTCGCACGTACAACACAATCTGAAACGATTATTGCGCGCCGAGCGCGGGCAGCGGCGCAGAGAAAAGCGCAGTGGGCCATGCTTCGGGATGCCACGAAGGACAACGGCAATACTGCAAAAAAGCTGAGCAGAACAGCGGTGCAGGCGGTAAAGACTGTGGGCAAAGGCGTAGCGTCTGCTGGCAATTCGATCCTGACAGCAGGCGGCGGCGCGGCGGTACTGGTGCTGCTCCTGATAGTGATCCTTGTGGCTGCCATTGTTGCTTCACCTTTTGGAATCCTCCTTTCCAACGAGAGCCGGGAAGCAGGCGTCGTACCGATCTCTGCCGCGGTGGCGCAGATCAACTATGACTTCAATGCCAAGCTGGAAACCCTGCAAACGGCAGATGACTATGATTCCATCTCCGTTGACGGACAAGCCGCCGATTGGGTAGAGGTGCTGGCGGTATTCGCGGTCAAGGTAGCAGGCAGCGATGATGTGGACGCCGCGGATGTGGCCACGATGGACGCCGACCGCATCGCTCGCCTGAAAGCCGTGTTTTGGGATATGACCATCATAGCCCACCGCGTTGAGGTTATTCATCACCCTGGCAGCGGCGAGAGCGATGACGGCTGGACGGAAAGAAACCTCCATATCACTATTGCAGCGAAAACGGCGGAAGAAATGAAAACAGTCTATCATTTCAGTCGCAATCAGGTTGCGGCGCTGGCGGAGCTGCTGGAGCAGCGGGATCTCCTGCTGGAGCTGATAGAAGATGTGTACTCCGTCAGCGGAGACACGGCGTCGTTGATCCGCGGCCTGCCGGAAGATCTGTCACCCGAGCGTGAAGCAGTGGTACGCACCGCCTGTTCTCTTGTCGGCAAGGTGAATTATTTTTGGGGAGGAAAATCTCTTGTGATTGGCTGGGACGCCCGATGGGGCGAGCTGCGGCAGGTCACAGCGGCAGGCAGCTCCACCACTGGAACATACCGGCCCTATGGGCTGGACTGCTCGGGATTTGTTGATTGGGTATTCTATAACGCCACAAACGGCAGCTACATCATTGGCCACGGTGGAGGAGCTACCATGCAGCACAGCTATTGTACTGATATCAGTTGGGAGGATGCTCGGCCCGGCGACTTGGTGTTTTACCCGGATAATTCCCATGTGGGTATTGTTGGCGGCAGGGACGCAAACGGTGAATTGCTCATCATCCACTGCGCCAGCGGATATAACAATGTGGTTATTACCGGCAAGGAGGGCTTTACCTCTGTCGGCAGACCGCAATACTACTCAGATTGACGAAGAGGGCCGGCGCACAAGCGCTGGCCCTCTTTTTGAAGGAGAAGCCTATGCAAAAGAAGTTGACTGCATTTTGCACGGTATTGCTGCTGATCATGCTGCTGACGGTTTCTGCGTCTGCGGCTGCACCGCACTTTGAAGATGTATCAGCGGATACGCCTTTTGCGGATAGTATTCTGTATTTGGCGGACTGCGGGATTACCAACGGAACGGACAGCCATTTGTTTTCACCTGATGCGCCAATTACAACTCATCAATGGGCGGTGATGCTCTGCCGTGCTTATGGGCTGGAAACCAGCGGCACGACGTGGACAGAACTGGGGCAAAGCGCCATCAGGCGGGTGCATCAAAAGAGGTGGATGGAAGCAACGGCGATTTCCGCATCTGATACGCAGATATGCCGCGGTGCACTCTACAAAAGCGCGTTTGCTGCCGCTGGAGTAGCGGTCTATGATAACACGCTCTATGAGGGCGGTGAAGAGCTGCCCGATTATGAGAACTGTCTTCGAACGGGATGCGAGCTCCACTTATGCGATGATGATGCCGACCCTCTGGAGATTGTTACCCGCGGTGAAGCGGCACAGGTGCTCCATGCGATCCTGGCGCAAGAGCTTGTTGTCAAGGAACCGCCTGCACCGGTCACGATGGAAAATCGTTCTGGAGTGAGCACCAATGCGTTTTTATTGGAACTGCGCCGTGTGCCGCAACCGATTCTTGACGCGTTCAACGCACACGGCTGGCGATATGTTATCGACTATGATTACATAGCAAGTTTAAGCCGACGGGGTGGCGTGAGCTGCACCGGCGCGACCAGCTATGCAGATAAGACCATTTACATTTCAGAAGCGGGGGCGACACTGCATGAGTTTGGACACTTCCTTAGCAGCATATTGAACGATTCGGCGGTGTGCGAAAGGCTGTACTGTGAGGAAGCGCAGAATTCCTGCTTGAGAGCCTATGCAAAAACCAATGCAGCAGAGTATTTTGCTGATTTTTTTGATTATTGGGTCACCAATAGACAGAGCACCGTTAAAATGACATGGCTGCAAGCGTCAGCACCGCAGACCTACACCTACTTTGAAGCGCTGGAAGCAGATGGCTGGAGTTAATGAACATATAAAGATGCCGGGGACGGTCACGTCCTCGGCATCTTTTTAGTTTTCAGCGCTTTCCAGCGAGCTGCGGATCATGGACGTTATCATGGCAAGCTACTTCGGCGTAGCTTTTCGGCACAGTTCCATGAGGGCGTCAATGTCCTGTGCGATCGTGCTGGGTAGTAGTCCCACCAAAAAGTGGGTTGGAGAATTTTGTATTGCAAACCCGGAGGTTCTCAAGGTTATTCAGAACAACAAGGTAATGTAGAAATCATCCTGTGCACTACAAGGCCCTCTCCGCCAGCAAATGCGTTTTCAGCAGCGCGTTTTGCAGGGCTCTATCGTCCTCATGCGACTGCCACCAGCAGGGCTGGAGGAAATCGAGGGCCTTTTCCGCCCACTGGTAGTCCTCGCGCCGAAGGTCGCCTCTTGCGGCACCGCGCTGGAATCTCTGATTCTGCTCCCGCACGGTCTGATCCACGCTGTCGCGGTTCAGGTACAAGTCCAAAAAACCGCAGACGATCGCGGCCTCCTCTGTCGTATAAAACATGCTTTGCCCTCCCATCCACAAACGCGTTCCATTGTAGCATGGCGCTTACGGTTTGGAAACTGGCCGATTCCACAATATCCCAACAAAAAGTTTGTCAGGAACGCTTGTTCGATTTTTGCCATTGTGGTATACTGGATGCCAGTAAAAACGAGGAGGTACGCCATGCAGCGGACGTATATCGCCATTGACTTAAAATCGTATTATGCGTCTGTCGAGTGCATGGAGCGCGGCCTTGACCCGATGACGACCAATCTGGTTGTGGCAGACCTCAGCCGCACGGAGAAAACCATTTGTCTCGCGGTATCGCCTTCTCTGAAGGCATACGGAATCCCCGGCAGAGCGCGGCTTTTCGAAGTGGTTGAGCGCGTCAAGGAGGTCAACGCCGAACGGCGGCGCAAAGCAGGCGGCAATCTTTTTGAAAAGAGCTGCGATGCCCACGAACTGGCGACTGACCCGTCGCGCGCGGTGGGTTATCTTGTCGCGCCGCCACAGATGGCGAAATACATTCAGATCAGCACGCAGATCTACAACGTCTACCTTAAATACATCGCGCCCGAGGATATCCACGTCTATTCCATTGACGAGGTGATGATGGACGTGACCAGCTACCTCGAGACGTATCACATGACCGCCCGCGAGCTGGCGAAGGCTATGATCCTCGATGTGCTGCGCACCACGGGCATCACGGCCACGGCGGGCATTGGCACAAACCTTTATCTCTGCAAGGTCGCCATGGACATCATGGCAAAGCACGTTGCGCCGGATGAAGACGGCGTCCGCATCGCAGAGCTTGACGAAATGAGCTACCGCAGGCAGCTCTGGGCGCACCGTCCGCTGACGGACTTCTGGCGCGTCGGGCGAGGCTACGCCAAAAAGCTCGAGGCCATCGGTATCTACACCATGGGCGACATTGCAAAATGCTCCATCGGCAAGCCGAGCGAATACTACAACGAGGAGCTGCTTTACCAGATGTTCGGCATCAATGCAGAGCTGCTCATCGACCACGCCTGGGGCTGGGAGCCGTGCCGGATGCAGGATATCAAGGCGTACCGGCCTGAGACGAACAGTATCAGTTCCGGACAGGTTTTGCAATGCCCGTATCCGTACGATAAGGCACGTCTTGTCGTGCGCGAGATGGCAGAGGCTGTTGCAATGGACCTGCTCGAAAAGCGTCTCGTGACCGACCAGCTCACATTGACAGTCGGCTACGACATCGAAAACACCGCGGGCGGCAATTTCCGCGGCGAGATCGTGACGGACCGCTACGGCAGAAAAATCCCCAAGCATGCACACGGCACGATGAATCTGCCGCGTAAGACATCCTCTGCGCGCGGTATCATGGACGCCATTCTCGGCATCTACGACGAAAAGGTCAACCCGAAGCTGTCCGTCCGCAGGATCACCATCACCGCGAATAAGATCGTGAGCGAGAACGATGTCCCGCAGGAAGCCGAAGCGCCGGTGCAGTTCAACCTGTTCGACGATATCGCGGCGCAGGAACAGCAGCACAAGGATGAAGAAACCAAACTGGAGCGCGAGCGCAAAATTCAGGAAGCGATGCTGGATATCAAGAGGAAGTTTGGCAAGAACGCGATTTTGAACGGCGGGAGCTACCTGGACGGTGCGACCGCCCGAGAGCGCAACGGGCAGATCGGAGGGCACAAGGCATGAGCGGTAAATACGGCGATATTATCAATCTTCCGCATCCGACCTCGCTGAACCATCCGCGCATGTCGCTGCATGACCGCGCGGCGCAGTTTTCTCCTTTCGCGGCCCTCACCGGCCACCACGCCGCCATCGCGGAAACGGGGCGGCTGACGGATCAGCGCATCGAGCTCGACGAGAGCGAGATCGCGCGCATCGACGCAGCGCTGCAGCACCTTCAAGAGCTGCTTCCGGAGAGGCCAACAGTGTCCATCACCTACTTCGTGCCGGACGAACGAAAGAGCGGCGGCAGCTACCAGACCGTCACCGGCGAGGTCAAGCGTATTGATGCGGTCAGTGGGATGATTCAAATGACGGACCGGAGAGAGATACCGATTGAGGATGTTTTTAGCATTAAAATCAAGATATAGAAAGCAAACATCCGATTAACAGGAGGGAAAATACATGTATTATGAAATACTGCTATTTATTAGAGCATTCGATAGTTGATACTACCTTTTCGTTCAAGAAGCTCACGACTTTGATTGTAAGCGTGAAGTCAACGAAAAGCGGGCGTTGCTGACAAGCATGCCAGATTGGTCTCACTATCAATGATGTGTTAATGTGCAACCTTGGAGCATTAAAAAAGAAACAAAAGAAATCGACCGCTGCTCAAATAGAGCGGCGGTCGATTCATAGCAGAGAGACAATTGAATCAGACGACCTCGCTGGGCTTGCCCCGCGTGGCGCATCATAGTGAGACTGTCACGATTACAGGGCAAGTGAACCCATGGGGTCCCACGGCTTCAAAACAATGGGCTCCTGATCCAGTAGCTTTGCCTTGTCTCCCAGTGTCGAACGGTTGACGACTGCCTGATAAACATATCGATCAAACCATGCATCACTGCAGACGTAGTAACCTTTGTCCCCGTTTTCGCTGCCCCAGCTGTTTTCAATTTTCCAGCGGGTCGGCATGCCGGAATCATCAAGATTAACGCCGGTAAGTACCATTGCGTGTCCCATGGACGAGAATCGGTAGTCGAGACCGTCTTTTTTGCTGATTTCAAGGTCAAGACCGGTCAGAAGCTCATAGTCAAATGCTCCGGTGTCCCAAATCCCTTCGCTTCGGTTTCCGGATTTTCCAACGTCGCTTCCGAACCAGACCAGTTCGCCGTTTTTTAGCTGGCGAATGATCATTTCCTTGAACTCTGCTATCGGGAGATTCAGATAGCAGACCTTTTCTCCGCCCACAACATTTCCGAGCATAGAAACAGTATAGGTGCGGTGATAAGGTTTGTCATCAGTCGGAGCATTGATGATCGAAACGGTTTCACTGAGAGCAGAACCGATGTAAGTTTCAAAGAACGTTTGAGGCGTATAGTCCCGCTCAATGTGATAATGCCCGTCTTTGTCAACATACTCAAAATCGAAGCGGCGGGGCGGCTCGCTGTAACAGCTGCAGAGATAACCGTAAATTTTATCCAGTACGGAAACTTTGTATCTGCTGATTTGTTCCAGTTCGCTGCCGGAAGCTGCCATTTTGCGGATGTGGACGGCAGCGGCCTTGAGCGCCTGATTGAGCAGGCGGTTCATCAGCATCGTGTTTTCACTTTGAGCGGTTTCCGGCATCGCGTCCTTGGGAACAATGCCGTATTTTGCAACGAGATTTTTGAACATATCCCACTGCCCGCCGTCATGGACGCCGGTAGAGAGAATGTGGGCGACGACACGGTCGTCGGTCGGAAGAGCTACGGTTTCGATGATGGCTTCAAGAAAGAAATTGGCCCGTTCAAACTTATCCCAGAAAGCGGCGTAGCTTTGGGACAGTTCGAAAGAAGCAAGTCCTTTTTCCTTTGCAATCTTTTCACGTAAGAGATTCAGCGAAGCAAACAGCCAGCAGCGCCCGGACTTTTTCTGGTTTGTGACCGCAAGAGTCGGGATCTCAATCGAGAACTTGTGCCGCATCTGAGAGGCACCCGCGCTGACGTAAGCAACATCGCTCATGTCGGACTTGGAAAGAGCAGTTGTTGCGAGTTTGCGGACAGGATCGGCGTTATAGTGTTCGGAGAAAGCTTCAAGCTGTTCTGCGGTGATCGGTGTGGGTTGAGACATGTTGATGCATCCTTTCTTGTTGAAAATTGCTATCACTATACATGCGGAAAAATGGTTTTGCAAGGGGTTTTCCAAGATAGTTTCTGCATTTTTTTGACGGTGAAATAGTGCAAAAAAACGTTGTGAGCAAAGCCACTTTTTGTTGACATTTCCCACATGCTTCGCCAAAATAATAATAGCATCTGGGTGTCAGCGGGCACACAGATGTGCAAAAAAACGAGATGTCAAGGAGGAAACAAAGTGAAAAAACTATTCGCTGTCTTGCTGACCGTCTGCCTGATGCTCGGAATGTTTTCCGCATGCTCTAATGGCAAGGATACGGTCGATGACCCTGCAAACACGGGTGCAGAGAATGGACTCAGTGTCAGCAAAGAACCGATCAAGGACCTCGTGACCTATGTGGTCGCATCGCAGGAAATGAGCACGTTCAATATCCTGTACAGCCAGAGCACCAATGAGACGCAGGTGCTTACCAACTGCATCGATGGTCTTCTCTCTCATGACAACTACGGTAACCTTGTTCCAGCCCTCGCCGAGAGTTGGGAGTCCGATGACGGCGGCCTAACATGGACATTCCATCTGCGCAAGGGTGTGCAGTGGGTTGATTACCAAGCGCAGCCGCAGACGGACGTTGTTGCAGACGACTGGCTGTGGGGCCTTGAGTGGGTTCTGAACTTCTACAAGAACGGCGCCTATAACACCTCCATGCCGAAGAAGATGATCGCCGGTGCGGAGGACTACTACAATTACACGGCCGGTTATGAAGATCTCGCTGCCGATGCCGATGATGATGCCAAGAAAGCATACGAAGAGGACAAGGCTGCGTTTGAAGCCCTGTGTGCCAAGTATGATCTGCCCACCACCCGCCTGACCGAGGAAGAGGGCAAAAATCTTGACTTGACGATTTTCAAGAAGATGGTTGGTATCGAGGCACCTGACGATTATACCCTCGTTTATCACTGCACCAGCCCCATGGCCTACTTCCCCACGCTGGCTACCTATAACTGTCTCTATCCCGCCTCTCATGACCTGATTGAGAAGCTTGGTGTGGACGGCTTCCTTGCCTGCACGTATGACAATATGTGGTACAACGGCTGCTATACCATTACCACTTACGTCAATGCAAACGAAAAGGTGCTTACGAAGAACCCCCTTTACTGGGATACGGACTGCACGCTGTTTGATTCCGTGACCTACAAGATGGTCGAGTCCAAGGATGTCGCTTTCCAGATGTTCCAGGCTGGTGAGGTCGATGATATCACGCTTACCGAATCCAACCTGCACACCATCTATGACAACCCCTCCAACGAGTACCACGACAACCTTGTCGAATCCCGCCCGACCAAGTTCTCCTATCAGATCCATTTCTGCTGGGATAAGTATCTTGAAAACGGTGAGCCGGACACCAACTGGAATACTGCCATTGCCAACGAGAGCTTCCGTAAGGCATGGTACTACGGTCTGGATTTGACCCCGTACCTCGCTCGTACGAACTATATCAATCCTCAGAACTGCGCCAACTATGCCTATACCATGTCCAATCTGGTCTCCTTCTCCGACGGTACGGAGTATACCCAGCGTGTGATGGATAAGCTGGGCATCAAGGCTGACGGCACGAGTTTTGCCCGTTACGATGCAGCTAAGGCCGATGAGTACAAGTCCAAGGCGATTGAAGAACTCACGGCCAAGGGCGTGACCTTCCCTGTAGAGATCGACTATTACATCAAGGCATCCGACCAGACTGCACTGGACAATGCCAACGTCATGAAGCAGATGTTCTCCGACTGCCTTGGAGATGATTTCGTGACCTTCAATATCAAGACTTATGTTTCCTCTGTTGCCAAGGAAGTGCGCAATCCGCAGCTCGCGTCTTTCTATGTTAATGCATGGGGTGCCGACTACGGTGATCCGCAGAACTTCCTCGGCCAGGAGACTTATGGTGATGATAATGCGTGGTACTCCACTGCGTATTCCAAGGCCAATAACATCACGGATCCCGAACTGCTGGCAGTTTATCAGAAATTCACTGCGATGGTTGAAAAGGCCAGCAATACTACCGATGATATGGATGCGCGCTACGAGGCCTATGCGGATGCTGAAGCCTATATGCTCGACAAGGTTATCACTCTGCCGCTCTACAAGGTCGTTTCCTGGGAGATGACGCACGTCAATGACTATTCCAAGATTTACGCGCCTTATGGCATTCAGATCAACAAGTTCAAGAACTGGGAGACCTCGGTTGATCTCTATACCACGGAGGACTATGCCAAGCTGGCCGCCATCTATGAGGCCAACGCGGCTAAGTAAAGCCTATGTTCAAGTATACAATCAAGCGTGTGCTGCAGTCGCTGTTGACGGTGCTCATCGTGGTATCCATCGTATCGCTGCTGCTGAGTTTGATGCCAACGGATTATTACTTCACGGAAGATGAGTTGATGAAGCTCACCGACGAGCAGAAAAACGCCATTCTATCAGCGGCAGGCCTGCTGGACAACCCATTTGAGCAGCTCTTTCATTTTCTTAAAAATCTGTTCCTGCACGGAGACCTTGGGGTCTCCCGCAGGATACAGGCAGGCGTTCCAGTGCTGACAGTCATCGGCGGAAAGTTCGGTATTTCCATGAAAATGGGCAGTATTGCACTGGTTATTTCGCTGCTGCTGGGCGTTCCGATGGGTATTTTGCAGGCAAAGTACAAAAATGGCGCGTTCGACAACGCCGGTACAGTCTATACGATTTTTGTCAACGCCGTACCGAGCCTTGTGTCTTATTCGCTGGTGCTGGTGCTGGGCGTGAAGGTCTTTGGCCTGCCAAGCATGTATTCTACGAGGCAGGCATTGCGTTCGAGCATTATGCCGGTGATCTGCCTTGCGCTGGGATCTATTGCGAGCTATGCGTTGTGGATGCGCCGTTACATGATCGATGAGCTGACGAAGGATTATATCAAGCTTGCCAAGATCAAAGGACTTTCCTCGCGAACGATCATGTTCCGTCATGTTTTGCGCAACGCCTTCGTGCCGATGGCGCAGAACCTGCCGTCGTCATTCATGTTGACCATCAGCGGCTCGTTGCTGGTCGAGCGCTTTTTCTCTGTGCCTGGAATGGGCCCGCTGCTGACTGACGCGATCACACGGTACGACCTTAACATGGTGCGCGGACTGGTGTTGCTGTATTCGCTTTTGGGTGTGTTCGGACTGTTCCTCGGCGATGTGCTGATGACCATCTTTGATCCTCGTATCAGACTGACCGGAAAGAGTGGTGATACCAGATGAAAAAAACTGCCAATACTGGCAGCACTGCTGTTGAGTTGGAAAAAGAACTCGGTATGAGCGAGGAGGAATTGTTTTCTTTCGCTGAGTATCATCCTGAGGAAGCTGAGCGCACGGGCTACAGCGAATATTCTTACTGGAAGAGCGTGTTCCGCAGCTTCCGCAAGAACAAGGCTGCGGTAATAATGATCGTTGTCTTTATTGCAATCTTCATCTTTTCCTATGTTGCCCTTGTTATCGGCAAGTATGATTATCAGCACCTTGTCGTCGATTCGAGCCTATGCTTTCAGAGACCCAATAAGGAGTTCTGGTTTGGTACAGATAACCTTGGCCGCGACTACTGGTGCCAGGTCTGGTATGCCACCAAGACGTCCATTAAGCTTGCTGCGCTCGTCGCCGTAGGTGAGTGCCTTGTTGGCGTGACGTTGGGGTGTATTTGGGGCTATGTGCGCAAGGCGGACCGCATCTTTACAGAAATCTACAACATTTTTGTCAGTGTACCCACCATGATTTATATGACGCTTATCGCGCTGTTTATCGGCCAGAGCTTCTGGGTCATGTGCGCAAGCATTATCTTCTTCCACTGGATGTATATGGCAAAAAATGTGAGGAACCTCGTCTTTATCTACCGTGACCGGGAGTATAACCTTGCTTCGCGCTGCCTTGGAACGCGTCTCAGCCGGGTACTTACGCGCAACATTCTGCCTTATCTCATCAGTGTGATTATTCTGCGTGTTGCGCTGAGCATTCCCAGCACCATCGGACTGGAGACCACGCTCAGTTACCTCGGCCTGGGGCTGGATATCAACATTCCGAGCCTTGGTATCCTGCTGCGCAATTCTCGCGCGTTTTTCCTGGATTATCCTTACCTTCTGATTTTCCCGGCGGTGATTGTTTCGCTGGTGACGATCACCTTCTATCTTGCCGGCAACGCTTTCAGCGACGCGGCCGACCCGAGAAATCACGTATGAGCGGAGTGTGAACATGGAAACTGCAAACAATAGGAAAACGATCCTCAGCGCAAAGGATGTGGAAATCCAGTTCAGCCTTCGTGGCGACCATCTTACCGCGATCCGTGGCTGCTCACTTGATCTGTATGAGGGAGAAACGCTGGCAATCGTCGGTGAGTCCGGATCGGGAAAGTCGGTGTTTACCAAGTCATTCCTCGGGATGCTTGACCGCAACGGCGCGGTTACCGGCGGCAGCATTTTGTTTGAGGGAAACGATCTTGCACAGTATAAGACGGAGAAACAGTGGCGCACGATCCGCGGCAAAAAGATCTCCATGGTTATGCAGGACCCAATGACCAGCCTTAATCCGCTCAAACGTATCGGAACGCAGATTCAGGAGTCGATTGAGCTTCACCAAGGATTGAGTGGGGCCGAGGCCAAGGCTGAGGCCATCCGTATGCTGGATGTGGTCGGCATCCCTGACCCGGAGCAGCGGTACTACCAGTATCCGCATGAGTTTTCAGGCGGTATGCGTCAGCGTGTCGTTATTGCGATTGCCGTAGCCTGTCATCCGCAGATACTCATTTGTGATGAACCAACCACTGCACTCGATGTGACTATTCAGGCACAGATCCTTGACCTGATCCGCAGGCTTCAGCGCGAACTTGGCATGACCATCATCTACATTACTCACGATCTCGGCGTTGTTGCCAATGTCGCCGACCGTGTGGCGGTGATGTATGCGGGACAGATCGTTGAGATCGGTATGGCGGAGGAAATTTTCCACGATGCGTGGCATCCCTACACATGGGCGCTGCTGTCGGCACTGCCGCAGCTGGGCGTCAAGGGGGAAAAACTGCCCACCATCGACGGCACGCCGCCGAACCTGTTCAACAAGATTGTCGGTGACGCATTTGCTCCCCGCAACCGTCATGCGCTGAATATTGATTTCAAGAAAGAACCACCGTTTTTCGATGTTTCTCCTACGCACAAGGCGAAAACATGGTATCTTGATCCGCGTGCACCGAAAATCGAACAGCCGGCGGCCGTGAAGAATGCCGTCAGTATGAATGCGCCGCAGACCTCTGCGGCAGTACATCATCCGCATGAGGACCCAGACCGTGAGGCGCTCATTCAGGTTCGTGACCTGCAGGTCACCTTTGGCACAGGGCGCAAGAAGTTTGTGGCTGTGGATCATGTCAATTTTGAGATCTACCGCGGAGAGACATTTTCACTCGTGGGCGAGTCCGGATCCGGTAAGACAACCATCGGCCGTGCGATTACCCGTATCAACCCGACCACTGCCGGTGAGATCCTCTACAAGGGCCGGCGTATTAACGGCAAGATTCCAAAATCGCTGGATCTTGAGGTAATCAAGGGTTGCCAGATGATCTTTCAGGATCCGCTCGCCTCACTCAACGAGCGTGCCAAGGTGGACTACATCGTTTCTGAAGGCATTATTAACCACCATCTCTACAAGGATGAAGCTGACCGTGAGGAAAAGGTGCAGCAGGCGCTGCGGGAGGTCGGCCTGCTACCGGAGTTTGCTTCCCGCTTTCCGCACGAGTTTTCCGGTGGACAGCGTCAGCGCATCGGCATTGCGCGTGCGCTGATCATGCAGCCGGAATTTATCGTTGCCGATGAGCCAATCTCGGCGCTGGATGTGTCTATCCGCGCACAGGTGCTCAACCTGCTCAACAGTCTCAAGCAGAGCCGAGGCCTGACGTATCTGTTCATTGCACATGATCTGAGCGTTGTCCGCTTCATCTCCGACCGCATTGCAGTCATTCGTAAGGGACGTATTGTTGAGCTGAGCGAAGCGGAGGAACTGTTCCGTCATCCGCTGCATCCCTATACGAAAAGTCTGCTGTCTGCTGTTCCAAATCCTGATCCCGCAATCGAGAGAAATAAGAAGCTGCTCGTTTACGATCCGTCCATGCACGACTATTCCGTGGACAAGCCCGAGTGGGTGGAGATATTGCCGGGACACTTTGTGTATGGCAACACACGCGAGATGGATGGCTATCGCCGTGAGCTTGCTGCCATGTAACTGCTGCAGTGCAGAGCGCCGGAACAAGAAGTTCCGGCGCTCTTTCCTTTTAAGCGGCAGTATGTTATACTTTAAAAAGGAGTGATATTATGAGGGTTGAAACGCTGCCCCTTTCCGAACATGCGGTTCTGACTGCGTATCTGCATAGCGACAGCCCAGATTTGCGGGCACTGGAGGCTGTGTCCCGTCCGGCAATTATCATCTGCCCCGGCGGGCGTTATGCATTCTGTGCAAATGTTGAGCGTGACGTGCCGGCAATTTCCTTTTTGAATATGGGACTGCAAGTGTTTGTGCTGGACTATTCGGTAGAGCCGTTTGCCGGAGATAAGCGCCCGCTGACCGACCTTGCACTGGCAATGAAGCTGGTGCGCGAGCGCAGCGTGGAATGGCAGATTGACGCGCACAAAATTGCAGTCTGCGGCTTTTCTGCCGGAGGACACTTGGCTGCGAGTCTCGGTGTCCACTGGAACGATTCCCAGGTTATGTCACGCTGCGGCACGGCGGATGCCGCATTGCTGCGTCCAGACGCAATGGTGCTGTGTTACCCAGTCATTACCGCAGGGGAATATCGGCACAAAAGCAGTATTGCCAATGTCAGCAGCGACTGCGAGGAGAGCTTGAATTACTGGAGCCTTGAGACGCAGGTCAGCACATCTACACCTCCGACCTTTCTCTGGCATACGATGACGGATAAAACAGTACCGGTGGAGAACAGCATTCTTCTGCTTCAGCAACTGCGTGCGCATGGCGTTCCCTGTGAGTGTCACCTGTTTGCCGAGGGACCGCACGGCATGTCCGCTGCCACGCGCGAAACCAGCAAGCCGTCCGCTGCGGTCCATGAATGGATCCACCTGTGCCGGAACTGGTTATCTGCGCAGTTTGGACCGCTCGGCGGTGAAGCACACTGAACAGAGAGAGCAATGATAGAGGAGAGGTCAAATGAAACGCTTTTTTGCGCAGTTAAAAAAGCTGAATGTGCGCCGTGCCGTGCTGTCTAAAACAGCTGCTCGCGTATTTGTCGGGGTGATCGCCTGCTTGCTGTGGGACAGATTTCTCAACAGCGCGGGACGGCTGAGTGTTTTGGGGCATGCATTTATGGCGGTAGGATTGCTTTTTGCAGCGTTTGCGTGGATGCACTATCTGAGCCTTGACGGGTTTAAGCTGTTTCCGCCTGCGGTCAGGTCGGTGCCAAAGCGTCGAGCGCAGAGTGGTATGACAGATGCCTTGAACGAGGACCCGGATGCAGATGTGCTTGACAAACAGGAACGCACATGTGCGGCTCTTGCCGCCGATTTGTGTGCAGCTGTACTGTTCCTTATACCATCCCTTTTTGCCTGATAAAAGAAGCGGCAGGGCTAAGGCCCTGCCGCTTCTTTTATCATTTCCAAAGACCGGGAACGGCCTTGCCATCCATGTTCCCAAAAGGTATCTGCATCCACTCCAGCACGGAGGGAAGAATGTCCGTGATGCACATTTTCGGGATCTGCTGGGGAGCAACATCCTGCCCATAGAACCATGTCATAGTGCGATAGCCGTCCGTATCCGGATAGTAACCATGGATGCCGTGATAGTGGCTGCGCACTGTTCGCGTATCAGAAGAGAGCGCAGCGGCCTTGTAACCGGATTCGAATTGATAACCATCTTCCGCCTCAATCACGGCGTAGGCCTTGTGGTCACAGCCGAGAGGGGCGAACTCCTCTGGGCGCATGACTTTCTTCACACCGGGGAGCGATGTAAAGCGCATGATAGCCTGCTCAGCGAGCTCACTGTCTGCACCATCGGCCAAATAAAGATAAGCCATACCGTCGCAGCTGTCCAGATAGACGCGATAGCTGCTGAGATGTTCATTTTCGTAGGTCACAAGCCCCATATCGGCAAGCAGCATGTTGCCGTAGATTGCCCATGTAACGTTCTTCTGACCGTGGTCACCAGTGGCGATGAGTGTAATGTTCTCGTCGCTGCGCGTATCACAGTAGTGCATCAGGCGGCCAAGAAATGCATCATAGCGGCGCAGATAACCGTCAATCTTCTCACCGTGGATGCCGTTGCCGTGCTTTGCATCGTCAAGACCGTAAATGTGAAGCAGCGCAATGTCAAAATCCCGGCGGACAATATTGTGTTCAAAGCTGCGCATCATCAGATTATCCAGATCCGGCTGTGCACCGAAAAACCACGCCTTTGTAAGGCCTTTCGTTTCCAGCATAGTGCGCACGGCAAAGCCGGGCGTACCGTAACGGCGGACGATATTGACCTGACGCATGAAATTCTGCGCATTCCAGATGCGCGGTTTTGCGGGGGACATCTCTGGAATAGAATACGTCATTTTCGCACCACTGCTCACCGGCCACGACATGGACAAAACTCGCTTGCCGCTTTCGCGCGCGTAATCCCAAATTGCCTTGCATTTGATGTTCGAGGCATAGAAGTTCCAGCTGGGTTTTTCGGCATAGGGGTCAAAGACGTAGTTGTTGACGATGCGGTGTGTGTCCGGCGTGCAGCCAGTAGCAATGCTTGTGTGGCAGGGAAACGTCAGCGATGGATAGACCGCGTTTACGTGGGGACAGTATGCCCCTTCGGTGATAATTTTTGAAAAATTCGGCAAGTTCCGGACGGTTTCAAAGTCGGACTCGCACAGTGCGTCGAGCGAAATAAGCAACAGCTTTTTCCTTTTCATCTGGTATCTCCTTCTGCGTCCGCAATGGGCGCGTGATATATTATCATGTTAATAAAAAATCAGGCCGGTGTGAAGAGCCGTTCGGTGAGGAACTCGCTGCGCAACAGCGCGCTCTCGGAGCGGTCATAGACCCGCCGACCGGCAACATAGGTCGCCAGTACTTGGTAATCGTCGCCGAGTAGGACAAAGTCAGCATCTTTGCCAGGCGCAAGAGAGCCCTTCCGCGAGGCGAGGCCGTATTTGCGAGCAGGTTGAAGTGTTGCCATACGCAGCGCCGTCTCAAATGGCATGTGCAGTTTTTCCGTCAGCGTGCGTATACCGAAGAGCGCCGGACGAGCCGAGCCGCAGCGCCGACCGCCGCTCGTGAGAATCTGGCCGTCGGATGTGACGTGCCGTGTTTCACCGTTTGGCAGGGTATAGTACCCTGGCGGCGTGCCGCAAAAAGCAGTGCTGTCGGAAATAATAAGAAAGCGCGAAGGACTCTTGATTGTAAAATATAGCCGCAGCATCTCGGGGCAGATGTGCTGCCCGTCACAGATGACTTCACATTCCACATCCGGATGCGTCAATGCCGCGCCGAGCCCGCCGATATCGCGGTGATGGATACCGGTCATGACATTTCCAGTGTGCGTGGAAACACTGATGCCGCGGTCATAAGCAGCCATGGCGGCAGCGTAACGATTGTTGCTGTGCGCCGCGCCGACTGTTACACCGTGTGAGAGAAAAAAGTCGACTACCGGCCACACGCCGGGAGTCTCCGGGGCGAGACTGACCAGCCGCAGCAGTCCGCGCGCGTCCTCCCACAGAGAGTATGCCGTATTCATATCGGCGGGAGCGCAGGGCGGCATTGAACCGCCCTCGCCGCTGCGCGCAAGCCAGGGCCCCTCGCTGTGAATACCGCAGATCTCGGCACCGACTGGGTGCAGTGCGGCAGCCTGCGCGCAGGCTGAGATCATTGCCGGTACGGCAGTGGGAAATACGCCAGTGATGCCCTGCGATGCGCAAGCCTTGACATAGCGGCAGACGGTCTCCACATCTTGGGCAAAACCGCGCGGATGCTCGAGCGACCAACCACAGATACCATGGTTATGCGTATCAATGATACCGGGAATTACACGTGCGTCTCGCGCGTCTATTACCGGCCCGTCGGGAATCTGTTCTGCGGGCAGCAGTGCATCGACGCGACCGTGCCGAATTCGCAGAAGGCCGCTGCAGCAGCCGTCCTCCATATAAATCCTGTCTGAACGGATGTAAAATAAATCCGTGTATATCACGCGCGTGTGCACCGCCTTTTTGAAATTGATTGGTCATGAGCTTTCTGCGCACGGCCACTTTTGACAATAGAATAGTACATTCCTCAGTGCTTTGCAACGCATGAAATTATCCTATAAAAAGTGTAATAATCTGCGCTATATGCGGCGAAAAAGTTTGATTTTGCCTGCTATGGACGCTATACTACGATCAGAGAAAATGTCTCAGAAAGGGTACTTTGCCATGAAGGAACGAGGGGAATATATCCTCTATTTGCTCTCCAGAAGTGAGAAACCTATGTGCACCAGCGAGCTGGCTGAGTTGATGTCCATCAGCACCCGTACCGTAAAAATGGAAATGAATGATTTGCGCGGTGAACTACCGCAACACGGTGCTGAGCTGATTGCCAAACGTAACTACGGTTATGAGCTGAAAATCTTCAATGAGGAAGAATTTCAGCACTATTACGGACCAGCCTTCCTGAAATTTTCTGTTACAAAGCGTTACAGTAAGTACGATTTTAATCAGATTATCGTTTTTTGTCGGCATCTGGTCAGTCTGACACGCCCTATTACCATCGAACAGCTGGGGCAGCACTATGCCATGTCGCCGTCAAATCTGCGAAACTATATAAGCCGTGCAAAGCCATATCTGGCTACATTTCATCTTACCATTCCGCCGCACATGCGCAAAGGCGTGAGCGTTGTGGGGACAGAAGCAAATCTGCGCGTCGCGCTGATGGAGCTATGCGCGGTGCATTCCCATCTTGCTTCGTTTGATGAATATGGCGCAGCATACCGCCGGTGGCTGCGTTGCGGCGATCAGGAAAGGTCGGAGCTGCGCCATCTGTTACTGCACCTGCTGCGCGAAAGCCCAATCAGTCTGCGGGATACGAACTCCCAACGCCTGAGTATTTATCTGCTCATTGCACGCAACCGCAACCAGGCAGGGTACCGCTTGTCATTCTCCGAACAGGACATCGCTGATATCCGGAGCTGCGAAGCCTACGCTTGCGCCCGCGATATTTATAGTCGTATTTCTGCGGAACATGCCGGCTTTGAGGAGAGCGAGGAGGAAGTCTGCTTTTTTGCCGTGCTGCTTATGTGCTGTCAGGATGCGGCGCACCGTCCGCTTGACGATATGGAGTCTCCGGATCTTGTGCCCGAAGCGCGTCGCCTGGCAGAAAAACTGCGCACGATGTTGCGTGTGCGTTTCGGACTTGAAGCGCGCAGCGATGATGCGCCATATCTTGAAAGCATGCTGCTGCCGATGCTTGTCAAGCGCCGCTTCGGCCTGGAGGGACTGGGCGACTTTATGTGGCAGTACGAAAATAAGGTGCGTCAAAGTCCTGTTGCCATGGAGCTTGCTCAGTGCCTTATTGATGAACTGGAGTGTGAGTTAGAAAGCACGCTCGCATTGGCAGATAAAATGTTGCTGGCAAATTATGTATACCTGCTCATCACACAGCAGCAATATGATGTAAAAAAGATGAACCTCATTCTTGTATGTGACAGCGGTATTTGGCTCAGCCGTCTGTTGGAGGAACGCCTGCGCGCGCGGTACGGAGAACTGATTGACCGCGTTGAAAGAATGGAACTGTATGAAGCGCGCAGTGTAAACTTTGAAGACTATGATGCCGTCGTGATGGATATTCAGAGCTCCGGCTACCGCTACCCATTGCCATGGCGCTACCTTTCGATTTTGCCTGACAGTGACGCGCTGCGCGATATTTATGCTGCTATTTTACTTAACGCCTATCAGTTTCGCTCCTTTTTGCCCAATCCTGCAATAATTCGGATATTTCCAGATGCCGAGGCAAAAAGTGCAGAAGCTTTTTATGCAGCGCTCGGCCGCCGTTATGCAAAGGATGAAGCGTCGGCAAAACGGTTGAAGGATCGTTTTGCACATGCAGAGGATATGCTGGGGCGGGAGACCGATGCCAAAAGCATATTCCTCTTCCTCGACCCAGTTGATGTCGGAGACGAATATATCGACCTTTACCACTTTGCCCAGCCGTTGCATGTACGGGAAGGGCGTATTTCCGATGTGCTGTGCGTGTGCATCGACTGGGAGGCTGAACCGCGGCGTGTCAAACTGATGGAGAACTGCTTGTTTATGCTGCGGCGTGATCCGGACTATTTCACAGAATTTCTTGCCGCACCAGATACAATCTTTGAAAAACTGATTACCGACTATCTTAAACTGGAATAAAAGGAGAGCCATTCATGGAAAAGCCTATTATCGCAGTGCTTGGCGGTCACCATAGTGCCGGACATGATCAATATGACTGCGTTGATCATGTCTATTGTGAACGAATCGTGGAGGCTGGCGCACTGCCTATACTGTTGCCTGCGGCAGAGGATGATACCGGACTTGCGCAGCTGTTGCGTTTGTGCAGCGGCATGTTGCTGCCAGGCGGAGCGGATGTTGACCCACGCTTTTACCATCAGGAGCCGCTGCCGCAGCTCGGTGCGCTTGACAGCGCACTTGATCGTTATTGGATCGCCGCGGTGCGCATGGCGAAGAGTATGGGGTTGCCGATGCTTGGCATTTGTCGCGGCACACAGCTAACGAATGTGGCGCTGGGCGGCAGTTTGTGCCAGGATATTTCCCTATTCTGTGAGCATCCGCTGCTGCACACACAGCGGCACAGTGCTGATGCGCCGCTGCATCAGGTTGCATTGCAGTCCGGCAGTCGGCTTTCCTGCTTGTTTGGGGCGGAAACGGTGTTTACCAATTCTACGCATCATCAGTGCGTGGACATGCCTGCGCCGGGGCTGAAGATCACTGCCCGTACCAGTGATGGTGTGCCGGAGGGACTGGAATCGGACGACGGTCAGGTTGTGCTTGTACAATGGCATCCTGAAACGCTGTGTCGCACGGATGCACGTATGCTGAGGCTGTTCGAGGATCTTGTTGGGCGCGCCAGAGCCTATTCCGATGCGCATCCTATGAGATAAGGCGTTTTCCGTCCGGGGGCATATGCACCGGACGGATTTTCTTATGGCTGTATGAGGGCGAAGAATCAGATGATCCCTGAGAGAAAGATACGCCTAAAACAATTGGCATTCAAAGGAGAATAATGAATTGATAAGCAGTCTGGACTATTTTCGAGAATTGAACTTTTCCTCTGTGCTGCTGAGGCTGCTGCTGGCGATGATATTTGGTGGAATGATCGGCCTTGAGCGCGGGCGCAAACATCGAGCGGCAGGCTTTCGCACCTATATGCTCGTTTGCCTTGGAGCAACGTTGACCAGCATTCTGAGCCAGTATTTGTACGTTCGGCTTGATACGGATTGGCTGGGGTTTGCAGAAACGACCAGCAGGCAGATTGATGTGAGCCGATTTGGCGCACAGGTTTACAGTGGTATCGGTTTTCTTGCTGCTGGCACGATTATTGTCACCGGACGGCAGGAGGTCAAGGGATTAACAACAGCGGCCGGCCTGTGGGCATCTGCCTGTATGGGGATTGCCATCGGTGCGGGATTTTATGAGTGTGTTGTCATTGCATTTGTGCTGATGTTCCTGTGCATTCATTTCCTGCCGGTACTTGAAGTGTATTTGCTGGAAAATGCCAGAAATATGAACATTTATGTGGAGCTGAAATCGCTCGACGAGATTGGCGTATTGCTTGGCGCTGTCAAGACACAGAATATTCAAATCTACGGTGTGGAGATCGATCGAGGAGGGGAAGAGCACCATCGCTATCCCAGTGCGGTGCTCAGCGTCCGACTGGAGCATCACCAACAGCACCCGCAGGTATTGGCGGCGCTGTCTGAGATCACAGGTGTTATCATGATCGAAGAGATATAAGGAGGGCAAATCAAAATGCTGCCTGTTTTTGATGGATTGCGGAATATTACGCTTGCCTCTGTTGCATTTCGCCTGATTTTAAGCACGTTGTGCGGTGGCATCGTCGGCATGGAGCGCGAGTTCAAGCGCCGCAGCGCGGGGTTTCGAACCCATATCCTGATCTGCCTTGGCGCAGCTATGACCACACTGACAAGTGAGTTTTGGTTAGTGTATATGCGGTACTACCTTGATGCTGCACGCTTGGGGGCCGGGGTTGTTGCCGGTATGGGTTTTATCGGCGCGGGAACGATCATTGTCACGCGTCGCCAGCGCGTCAAGGGACTGACGACAGCGGCGGGGCTGTGGACAATTGCAATCGTGGGGCTTGCCATCGGCGCGGGTTTTTACGAGGGGGGGCTTTTGACTGCCGGACTGATCCTGTTGGCGGAACTGCTGTTTTCCAAGATTGAATATCATATCATGGCAACGGCACCGGAGATCAATTTGTTTGTTGAGTACAAGGATCGTTCTGCACTCGACCGTGTACTGAAGCTCTACCGGGACAAGTTGATCAAGGTTTCCAATATGGAAATTACCCGTCAACCGGATAGTAGGAAGAATAATGCCGCCTGTGCACTCTTTACCTTGCGCTTGAACCGCCATTGCAGTGCCGGGACGCTTATTTCCGATGTTTGCACAACGGATGGAGTGCTGAACGTCGAGGAGATCTGATGTAAAACGATACTTGTTTGATAGTGGTTATGTTGGCAAGGATACAAGCCTGTGATGTTGTTTTGATATTGGCTTCGATATCTGGAGGCGGCGAAGAAAAGAGCTTTAGTGACTTATAAGGTTTACGAGAACGCGAGGCGGGATAGGTATCATTGCTTCGTAACCATCGTAAATTTGTGCTTAAGTTTTCCCTTTAGACTGCGTCAGGCGGTAACATTAAGAAACGTAAATTGACACGTGATCCCTTGAAAGACGCGCATCTCAGCACGAAAATAAAGGGCATCATATCCCGTTTAGCCCATCAGCGAGTTCGAACTCGCCACTCGGGCCTATTCTGCTGAAAAGAACTCGAGGATAAGAAATGTCCTGTTTTCCGACTATATAAAAATTCTGTGACACAAAAAGAAAAAAATTGTTGTGATACAACCCTATATCAGTCACGGGGCCCTCCACAGATGCTGATCAGAGTGATTTGCTATCTCACATATAGAGGAGGGGTGTCAATGCCTTTAGTAAGCTATGTTTCAGAGCGAGATATAAATACTCCTTTGGATGCGGAACGCTTACTACGCCTTTTGGGTGTGTCGGGAAAGCTGTCTGGTCTTTCGCTGATATAATAGGCGAGAGTTAAAGCAAAACTGCGAGATCAAGGGGATGTAGTAAATCATTTAAAACCGCGAGGGACTCTGCAAACGAGCCTCCTTGCGGCTTTTTACTTTTGCTAAAAAAGTTGCAAAAACCGACAATACATCGCACTAATCGGCGAGTCTGTGTCTGGCATTGTAGAACGATTATGTGACACAAACCATCAAAAATCGTGTATGATTTACTCACGGAGGAAGAGAATGGATATGCAGGATAACACAACTTTGATTACTTGCCGAAATCCTTGATAACTAATCTTTTTTGGTGGAAAGCTGGCTAAAGCCAACCAAATCTCTTCATGGCCTGATTGGATTTAATCGGTTATAAAAACTGAAAAACTTTTACTGGCCACGAGGTATGCCTGTAGAAAAACAGTTTGTGTTCAATTTACATATCGAGGAGGGATATATTGTGCCTTTAGTATGTTATGTTTCGGAACGGGACGTGAATGCACCACTGGATGCAGACCGTTTGCTGCGTTTATTGGGCGCTTCAGGAAAACTGTCTGGCTTTTATTATGCTGTCTATATGTTGGAACAGGTTAAACAAAAACCAGATCATGTTTTACTTATCACGAAGCGACTTTACAAACAAACTGCACAGCACTTTGGAACAACGAGTAACTGCGTAGAACGCAATCTGCGGACGCTGGTTCGGGCTTGTTGGCGCCAACCTGACCACGGACTGTTAGACCGAATTGCTGGCAGTCCGCTGTCACAGCCGCCAACCAATACTCAATTTATTGATATGTTGTCTGCATATCTTCGCAAGTAAAACTTTTGGCTTTGTGAGGGGAGGTGGGATTCTCTACCTCTCCCACTATATATCTGCGGAGAAAGGCCCCTATGGTTCAATAAGAGACTTTCTCGGCTGATATATAGGACAGCCTATTATGTACCTTGAAAACAGCATAGAACCGGATAACAAAACTGAACGAAGCAAAGCTCAGCAAATGGCGCGCCGTGATCCGCATAGAGAGGAGGACTTGGGCGAGCGATTCAGCCAGTTTGCATCTGCGCATGGCACCGCAGTCGGCAACGACCTTCGTTCAGATAATGATACTCCCGCGTTGAACGCCCTCAAAGCATTGCGCGGCGCACTCATCAGTATGAGCCGGGGTGAGATTCCCGTGGGCTGCTGCCAGTGGCCATCCGGTTATGGTACTTTTCATATCACACACGCTGAAGCGCATATAATCCTATGATGCCAAAAATAAGGAGGGTGAAAAATCTTGAATAAATCCCAGCTTCAGCAAATGAGAAATGATGATATTACGCAGGTGGATCGCAGTGATTTGGTCAACATCTGCGATATTCATATTGACGACTCTTTGCCGGCTACGGTGAAGGCGCGTATCTACTTCGACCAAGTTATCAATCCGTACTGCTTTCGCTGTGGCGATACGCCTGTGAGAGTGCGGTTTGTCGCGGAGGAAAGAACTTTGAAAGAATTGCTGCGTTCTTACTTTTCGAGTCTTAAATAGCTCGTGCGCATATTATCTCTTGCTGAAATTTGCGGTTACAAAATAAAAATGGTAAAGTGAAGCTGTAATCGTAGAGGGGAAGGAGGCATTATGCCACGCATACGAAAAGGCGTGATAGCGCGCAGCGCTATAGAAATCTTTTGGAGAATCGGATTATATATTCGACTATCCAGAGAGGACGAAAATGAAAATGAGAGTGAGAGTGTCATCAATCAGGAGAAAATACTCCGCGATTTTGTAAATAAGTATTTTGGGCCTGGGACATATGAAATTATTGGCATATTCGCAGATGACGGCCTGACAGGGACAGATACAGATCGACCGGAATTCAAACGACTCGAGAATTGTATTGTCCGCAAGGAAGTGAACTGCATGATAGTCAAGTCTCTTGCGCGAGCCTTTCGCAACCTGGCTGATCAACAGAAATTTTTAGATGAGTTTGTTCCGCTTAACGGGACGAGGTTTATTTGCACTGGGACCCCATTTATTGATACGTATGCTGCTCCACGTTCGGCAACTGAGCTTGAAGTGCCGATTAGAGGAATGTTCAATGAACAGTTTGCTGCAACTACTTCTGAGGATGTTCGTAGAACGTTTAAGGTGAAGCGGGAAAACGGCGAGTTTATAGGACCATTTGCACCTTATGGCTATGTAAAAGATCCTGATGATAAAAGCAGATTGCTGATAGATGAATGCGCGGCGGAAGTGGTCAAAAGCATTTATCACTGGTTTGTCGACGAAGGTTACAGTAAAAGGGGGATCGCAAACAGACTGAATCAGATGGGAGAGCCAAATCCAACGGCCTATAAAAAGAAAAAAGGACTCAAATATTGCAGTCCCAATTCTGACAAAAATGATGGCCTATGGTGCTCGTCCACGATTGCTACAATATTACAGAATGAGGTTTATACGGGAACCATGGTGCAAGGTAGGAACCGAGTAATAAGCTACAAAGTACATAAGCAGATATGTACACCAGAAAATGAGTGGTTTATTGTTCCTAACAAGCATGAGGCAATTATTGATAGAGAATTATTTGAAAAAGCGCAGGCTCTGCATAAACGAGATACACGAACTGCGCCGGGTGAACAAAAGGTTTATTTGTTGTCAGGCTTTGTTCGATGTGCCGATTGCAAAAAAGGCATGGTGCGCAGATCTTCCCGGGGCTGGTCCTATTATGCTTGCCGTAGTTACACTGATAAAAAAGTGTGCAGCAAGCATTCCATTCGAGAGGACAGACTGGAGAACGCAATTTTGACAGCGCTGCAAATGCAGATTACCCTTATAGATCAGCTTGCAGAGGAGATAGAGCGGATCAATAGAGCGCCTGCAATCAATAGAGAAAACAAGAGATTGACGCAATCGTTGAAACAGGCGGAAAAGAAATTGGCGCAGTACAATGATGCGATCGACGATTTATATCTCGATTGGAAAAGCGGCGAGATCAGCAAAGATGACTATCGAAGATTGAAGAGCAAAGTAACGGAACAGATACGACAGCTTGAAGCGAATATCTCCTATCTGAAAGAAGAAATATCAGCAATAGAGAATGGCATTGGGACTGATGATCCTTATTTGATGTCATTTTTGAAGTACAGAAATATTCAAAGCCTTAATCGGGGAATCTTGGTCGAACTTGTAAAGGCGGTTTGGGTTCATAAGAATGGCGAAATAACAGTTGACTTCAATTTCGCGGATGAGTTTCAGCGTATACTTGATTACATTGAATGTGAACATAGTGCGCTTACCCCGATGGAGCAAAAAGCTGCAATGTAGCAGGCAGGGCGACCTGCCTTAAAACGGAACCAATGTTGTGCATAAAAAGCTGGCTCCGTAGGACCCGTTGCGCCGGTAGGACCGACTGCGCCTGCTGCACCCGCAATACCCTGTGGGCCGATGGGGCCTGTCGGTCCGGTTGCGCCAACCGCGCCGGCGGCTCCGGCTACGCCTTGAATGCCCTGCGGTCCCTGCGGGCCTGCGGCGCCTGTGGCACCCGTCTGACCTTGAGGTCCGGTAGGCCCAATGGCGCCCGGCGCACCGGGGACTCCTTGAAGACCCTGTACACCCTGCGGCCCCGTCGGCCCGATCGGGCCGGGAACACCCTGAATGCCCTGCACGCCCTGCGGCCCCGTCGGGCCCAGCACATACTGAGGCGGGAACGGCGGCGGAGGAAACGGCGCGGGGCAGGGCGGCGGGCAGCGGTCTGCACAGCCGCACGAATTCTGAAAACGATTCATCGAAAATACCCTCCTTTTAAGCTCGGGGCAGGAAAACTCCTGCGCTTCATTCTATGCCGTGGGCAGGAAGAGGTGAGCGCGATAGAATGTGCACGTTTTGTGAACAATGGGGAAAAGCCTTGCAACGCTTCCGGTGGTATGCTAACATATAATAATATGTTTTACAGAATCAAAATGTTCGTCAGAACAGGAGGAGCTCATGCAGAAGAAATTGCTCATCCCCATCCTCGTCGTGCTGGTGCTTGTGATCGTGCTGATGGTGCGGGGCTGTGGGAATAAGGATGCATCACAGGGTGATAAACAGGACGAAACGCAGGACGTGCAGACGGACACGTTCGACAATACGAACACGACCGGAAACGACGTGCGCACAGAGCTTGGCACGATGACCGCCAATGAAAGCGGCGGTGTCGACATCACCGTCACGGCGGACGGCCTGCAGACGACTTACACCTATACCGATGTCGCACCCGACGCGTGGTACGCCGACGCGGTCAACTATGTTGTCTCCACCGGCGTGATGAGCGGCGACGACACGCAGCATCTCTTCCAGCCGGAATATGGCGTGGAGAGATCACAGTTCGCCGTCATCGTGTACCGCTTTGCCGGCGGCACGCCGACGGAGGAGGACGCAGAGTTCAGCGACCTCGCGGGCGACGAGTGGTATTATGAATATGTCAAGTGGATGGTCGGCAAGGGACTCATGGGCGGCAACGGCGGGGCGTTTGACCCCAGCGGCTTTTTATCCTGCGAGCAGGCGATCATCGTGCTCTACCGTCTTGCGGGTGAGCCCACAGTCAGCGGCACGCTCGACGACTACCCCTATGCGCCCAAAGTATCGGAGAGCGGCAGGGATGCCGTGACCTGGGCGTGGAACAACGGGCTCATCACTGAAAAAGAGTGCGTCTGGTATCCGACGCAGGCCGTCAGCCGCGCGCAGGTCGCGCTTTTGCTGATGCGCTATGACGCCTTGATCGGCCGAAATGCGGCGTAAATGAATGAATACGGAAAAATGCGGGCATTCTGTTCTTGACAGAATGCCCGCAAACCGTTGAAAATACTGAATTTTTGAGCTGCCTGTAAAGGAGCAGACAAGAAAAATGTCAAAAAAAGTAAAATTAACTGTTGACAAACGCCTACCCACGTGCTAAGATAACACCTGTTCCGCGAATGGAGCGTGCACCTTGTAAATTAAACAAC
>ENA-UERK01000488-UERK01000488.1-human-gut-metagenome-genome-assembly--contig:-NODE-488-length-34399-cov-5.905134_pt1 | contig 34399 bp, 37 predicted proteins | sample MGYA00242957_ERZ507957 | MGnify/ENA primary metagenome ERZ507957 (study PRJEB26167, sample SAMN06115538) | human gut metagenome | host: Homo sapiens | place: China:Heilongjiang | collected 2015-11-06...
ATATATACAATTATTTATTCATTCCGTTATGGATTACATAGTATTGACTGTATCGGTGATTGTGGCACTCGTAATAGGTATTGGTGTCACGCTTGCCGTAACTCGCAAAAACGCGAAATCTCAAGCTAACTCTATCCTCGAAAAAGCGAAGCTTGAAGCAGAGGTTCTGAAGAACAATGAAGTGATTAAAGGTAAGGAAGAAGGTCTTTCCATTAAGAGTAATGCTGAAAAGCAGGCCAACCAACGCCTCTCGAAGGTGCAGGCCGAGGAAGCAAAACTCAAGCAACACGAAATTCAGGTGAAGCAACAGCAAGCCGACCTTCAACGCAAGAAATCAGAAACCGACCGTCAACAAGCCGAAAACGAGAAGTTGAAGGCTTCGCTCGACAATAAGAGTGAATTGCTCGACGATAGAAAGAAAGAACTCGACCGCATGGAAATGAGCGTGCGCGAAACCCTCGAACGCGTGAGCGGTCTTTCTGCCGACGAGGCTAAGGAAAAACTCGTGGAATCGCTGAAAGATGAGGCTAAGACTGCCGCTGCATCTTACATCAACGACATTATGGACGACGCAAAGATGACTGCCAACAAGGAGGCAAAGCGCATCATTGTGGAAACCATTCAGCGTGTAGCCACCGAAACTGCCATTGAAAATGCAGTGACAGTGTTCCATATCGACAACGACGACATCAAGGGGCGCATCATCGGTCGTGAAGGCCGCAACATTCGTGCTCTTGAAGCCGCAACCGGCGTTGAAATCATCGTTGACGACTCCCCAGAGGCTATCGTGCTTTCAGGTTTCGACCCAGTGCGTCGCGAAATCGCACGTTTGGCTTTGCACCAGCTCGTGGCCGACGGCCGTATCCACCCTGCTCGCATCGAGGAAGTGGTGGCTAAGGTTCGCAAGCAAGTGGAAGAGGAAATTATCGAAACCGGTAAGCGCACCTCTATCGACTTGGGTATCCACGGTTTGCACCCCGAAATGATTCGTCTGATTGGTAAGATGAAATACCGCTCAAGTTACGGTCAGAACTTGCTCCAGCACTCTCGCGAAACCGCAAACCTCTGTGCTATCATGGCAAGCGAACTTGGCTTGAATCCAAAGAAGGCGCGCCGTGCTGGTCTGCTCCACGACATCGGCAAAGTGCCCGATGAAGAGCCTGAACTGCCACACGCACTGCTCGGCAGCAAATTGGCTGAAAAATATAAGGAAAAGCCCGATATCTGCAACGCTATCGCAGCTCACCACGATGAAGAGGAAGCCCTCAGCATGTATGCTCCTATCGTGCAAGTGTGCGACGCTATTTCTGGTGCTCGCCCAGGTGCACGTCGTGAAGTGGTAGAGGCTTACATCAAGCGTTTGAACGACCTTGAGCGTTTGGCTCTCTCTTACCCAGGCGTGGTGAAGACCTACGCTATCCAAGCAGGTCGTGAATTGCGCGTGATTGTGGGTGCCGACAAGATTTCAGATGCCGAAACCGAAAAACTCAGCGGTGAAATCGCAAAGAAGATTCAAGACGAACTCACCTACCCAGGTCAGGTTCGTATCACTGTGATTCGTGAAACCCGCGCTGTGAGCTACGCTAAATAATCGTGCCTCATGATGAGTAACGATAAAGAAAGTAAGAAAGGAATCACCGGACAGGAGTGCCTCACTTGCAACAAGTGTGAGTGCGACTGCGGAAAGCGAAGCAATTTGGATTGCACCAACTGGCTTGGAGACATTCCCGGCAACGATTTTGAAATCGTGGAGGTGCAATTCAAAAACACTCGCAAGGGATTCTATCGCAATAGCGCGCACTTGCCTCTCGAAGTGGGCGACATGGTGGCTGTGGAAGCCAACCCAGGCCACGACATTGGTCGTGTGTCGATGATGGGTAGCTTGGTGAAGCTCCAGATGAAGAAAGCCAACCTGAAGCCGGGCGTTGAGATTCTGCGCGTGTTCCGTAAGGCGAAAGCGTCGGATCTTGAGCGATTCGAGCAGGCAAAGGCAAAGGAAGTCGACACCATGATCCGTTCACGCCAGATTGCCGCCGACTTGAAGTTGAAGATGAAAATCGGCGACGTGGAGTATCAGGGCGATGGTAACAAGGCTATCTTCTACTACATTGCTGATGAGCGTGTGGATTTTCGCCAGTTGATTAAGGTGCTGGCTGAAGTGTTTAAGATTCGTGTGGAAATGAAGCAGATTGGCGCACGCCAAGAGGCTGGACGCATCGGTGGCATTGGTCCTTGTGGCCGTCCGCTGTGCTGCGCCACATGGATGTCGAATTTCGTGTCGGTGGCAACAAGCGCCGCACGCTATCAAGACATTTCGCTCAATCCGCAGAAGTTGGCAGGTCAGTGCGCTAAGTTGAAGTGCTGTATCAATTTTGAGGTCGACGACTACGTTGAGGCATCGAAGCAGTTGCCTCCACGCGATGTGGCTCTTGAAACCAAAGACAACACTTATTATCACTTCAAGACTGATATTTTCAAGAAGCAAATCACTTACTCCACAGATAAGCATATCCCTGCCAATCTGGTTACGATTAGCGCCTATCGTGTGTTTGAGGTGATTGAAATGAACAAGCAGGGCGAAAAGCCCGATAAACTCGAACGCACCGACGGCAAGAAGCCTGAGATGAAGGCGTTTGGCGATTTGCTTGGTCAAGACAGTATTAGCCGATTCGACAAAAAGAAGAAGAAAAAGAATAAACCCGCTAAGAACGGTGGTGGTAAAGAGAAAGATCCACGCGAAAAGCGTCCAGCCAACGAGAAGCCTGCTCGCAAAGACGCTCCTCGCGAACAGCGTGCGCCTCGTGGCAGAAATTCTCAGAATCGCCAAACCGAAGGTGGTGAGGCTCTGCAAAATGCAGAGCAAGCACAAGTTCGCAACGAGGCACGCCAGCAAGCTGGAGGTGGTCGCCAACGTGGACATCACCGTCAAGGAGGCGGCAGAAATCGCCGTCAGGGTGATAATAATCGTAAAGATAATAATGCACCTGCGTCAGATAATTCAGAGAAGTAGGAACTGGAGTGTGCTTGCACTCCTCATGATATTGGTATGCTTAGGCGCTTGTGCGCCCAAGCATACTTCTTATTCTTGCTTTTACGATATACCTGATGAAGGGTGGATGGAAAACACCCCAATTTCTTTCGCCCCAGAGTATGGCGATTCCACTATCACTTACGACATCACTTTCTCGGTGCGCCATTCCGCCTCATATTCCTACGGCAACCTCAATTTGGTGCTCGACTTCATTGCTGCAGATGGGAATGTTGACCGCAAAAACCTGAATTTTGCCATTTCCGATGAGTTTGGCAATTTCAAGGGCGGCGGTTTTGGCGACTATTATCAGCGCAGCCAGTTGGTGGTTTCCGACGTTAAGCCCGACGATGTGAGCAAGATAGTGGTGTGGCCAGCGATGACAGGGTGCAAAACACTTACAGGAATCCACAACTTGGGAATCACAATTACACCTCACCGAAAATGAGCAATCAGTTTAGTTTCAAAAACATAGAAGCCATCATATTTGATATGGATGGCACGCTGTGGAATGCGCTCAAGTCGTATGCCCACATTTGGAATGTGTGTATGGCGGAGTTCGGCATTGAAGGCCATATCGTGGCAGATGATTTGCTGAAATACATGGGTTATTCCATCGACGAGATTTTTGCCCAAGGCATTATCTTCACGCCCAAGCACCTCGACCGAAAGCAGTTTCTCACCCGATTGGAGGAGATTGAGGATCAGTTGATGCCCACGCTCGGTGGTGAGCTGTATTCGGGAGTGTTTGAGGGGTTGAAGGAACTGCGCAAGCACTTCACGCTCATGCTTCAAAGTAATTGCAGCCGTAAGGGACTGGTCAATTTCATGCGCTACACAGGCACCACCTCGCTATTCACCGACTATTTGTCGTGGGGTATGAACCCGAAGCCGAAAAGCAAGAACATCAAGTTGCTGATGGAGCGAAACTGCATCAAGCATGCTGTGTATGTGGGCGACACACAATCTGATTGCAACCATGCCCATGACGCAGGTGTGCCGTTTGTGTATATGACCTACGGTTTTGGCGACTGTGCCGATGCCGATATTGAGTTTTCCTCATTCCACGATTTTGTAAATCAAGTAATCTCAGATAATTATGAACAATAATTCTTTCATTCCCACAGGTTGGGAAAATGAAATTAATGCGCGAGTTGAGAAAATTGCCACTCAACTCAAGGCAAACGGTTTAGACGCCGTGTTGCTTTCCGATAATGTGAGTCTATACTACACCAGCGGACGCGTGTTTGCTGGCTACACCTATATTTCTGCCGAGGGCAAGGCGTACTACTGCGTTCGTCGCCCCGTAGGTTTTGAGCAATGCGAAAATGTGCACTATATCAGAAAGCCGGAAAAGATTCCAGCCTTGCTCGAAAAACAGCCAGCAAAGTTGGCGTTGAAAACCGATGTGATGACCGTGGCTGAATACAATCGCTTGTCTCAAGTGTTCCCTGAAGCGGAAATCACCGATGCCAGTGCTATGTTTCGTGCATTGCGTAGCGTGAAATCGGAATTTGAGCAAAATCTGCTGAAGGAAGATGGTATTCACCACCAAGCCGCATACGAGCGTATTCCTGCTATTTACCGTGCAGGAATGACCGATGTGGAGTTGCAAATTGAGATTGAGCGTGCGCTTCGCCTTGAGGGCTGTCTGGGCTTGTTCCGTGTGCAAGGCGGCTCAATGGAACTGTTTATGGGCAATATTCTGGTGGGCGACAATGCCGATTCACCCACGCCTTACGATTTTGCGATGGGTGGTGCTGGCGCAGATGCCTCGCTCCCTGTCGGCGCAAGCGGTGAACCTATCGTGGCTGGCAAAACCGTAATGGTGGATGCTTGTGGCAATTTCAACGGCTATATGACCGATATGACACGCTGCTTTAGAGTGGGAGAGGTGTCGGAACTTGCGATGAAGGCACACGAATTGTCGATTTCTGTCAATCGCCGATTGGCACAGTTTGGCGCAGGAACACCAGCAAAGCAACTTTATGAGGAAGCCGTGAAAATGGTGGAGGAAGCTGGCTTGACCGACTATTTTATGGGCCATAAGCAGAAAGCCGGATTTGTGGGTCATGGCTTGGGCATTGAAATCAACGAGGCACCAGTATTGGCTCCACGCAGCAGAGATGTGCTTGAAGAAGGGCAAGTTGTGGCTATCGAACCAAAATTTGTGATTCCAGGAGTTGGCGCAGTTGGTGTAGAGAACACCTACATCGTGCGCACCGACCATTTAGAGTGTATCACCAATGCCTCAGAAGAAATGATAGAGCTGGTGTGATAATCAATAATCTAACTTAAATCGGTCATTAGGGCGTGTACAAGCCCCTAATGACCGATTTGTGTTTAAATGCTTCGCCTATTAAAACATGTTATGCAGAGCGAAATTGTTGCAAAGATTGCTCCTACAGCACACACGCCCATCCATCCTTCGTGTGTCCAAGCCAAATCCAGCACAATAGGTGCCAAAAGAACCGCCTATAAAATAGGTTGTCATGAATATTGTGTTAGCTCTGTTAGATGCTTGAGGTATCTCCTGAATGCACCCACTTTGATTGCTCAGTTGTAGACACTGCAGACCTACATCCACCAAAATGATTGCTACAACAAGCCCCATGAAAGTGTCACCAAATAGATAGGCCACACTCCATGCCACGAGTTGCAAGCAAGCCCCATAAATACTCATCTTTCTTATGCCCCATTGATTCACAAGTTTGCCTACACCGCTTGCCGCCAATGCTCCAGCTATGCCGCACATACCTAATGTGCCGACCATCTCGCTACCTGAAAAGAATGGAGCTTGTGCCAACCTAAATGCGAGGCACGACCATATAGCCATCATACTACCAAAACTGAAAGCGGCACGGACAGCATAGAGGCGTATGCGCCCATTGTTCTTCACAATATTAAAAACGCTGACCATTAGACCCTTGTATGTGCCCACATAGTTGCTTTTTATTTGTGGAATTATTTTGAGTGTAAGAAACATACACAGAATCATCACAAGAGCTGCTATGAAAAACATTTCACGCCACCCCAACCATTCACCTACATAACCGCTTACCACTCTCGATGCGAGAATGCCAGTTAGCAACCCAGATAGAACGATGCCCATATTTCTACTTTTGTACTTCTCCTCTGAATATTGACCGGCTATAGGAATGAAGAACTGTGGAATTACAGAACAGGCACCAAGCAGAAGAGAGGCTCCCCAAACAATCCATACCTTGTGGGCAACGGCAATGATAATCGCCATAATTGCGGCCACCGTCATGTTTACAACGATTATGCGTCGGCGTGAGTAGAGGTCGCCCATAGGAATAAGGAAACATAAACCAAGCGCATAGCCTATTTGTGTGACAACGGTAATGAGATTTGCCTCATGCTGACTCACTCCCATGTCGTGACGAATCATTTCTAAAAGAGGCTGGTTGTAATAGCAGTTAGCTACGGTTAACCCCGCAATAATAGCCATCGCAAGCAACAAACTGCGCTCTATTCCTTCATTCTCCTTCAGTTGTTTCATTTTTTTGTATTACGCCGAATGGCTTAATGGGCTTGCCCATGTTAATTCGTCTTTGTGAATCGAGGATTATTTTGATTCTTTCACCTTGAAAGTTACGGTACGGTTGTAGATATAGTTGGCAATGGTGTAAACCACCATAGATGCGAGCATCACGATGTTCTGACCAGCGTTTGGAATCCAGTCGAGTGTGTAGTTCTTCATATCGAAAACTTCAAGCATCACACCGCTCACGCCCATCTGAAGACCGTAGCAAACGAGAAAACCAATCACAAACAGCAGAGCCTCACGTTTGAGGTTCTGTTTTGTTTTAAACACCCAGTTTCTGTTCCACACGAAGCTGTTGAGCACGCCGAGCACATAACCTACAGCGTTGGCTGGCACGTAGGCAACGCTCAGGAGCGTGTTGAGCACATAGAATGCCACGGCGGTGATAATGGTGTTGCTTGCGCCTATCACGCCGTATTTCAGGAGCTGTATCGCTGTTTTCTTGCTTTCTTCTTTAGTGACTTTGACCTTCATAACTTTTTTGAGAGTGTGGTTTATTCGTTCTCGTCGTCGTGGAGTATGGGGAATGAAAGATTATGCTTCACGGCAAAGAAGCGAAGAATGATGATGAATATTGCACATGACATGAGTTGGGAGATGGTGTTGCCACCAATCACGCCCACCAGCCAATATATGATGCCACCGCCAATACATGCTGTGGCGTAAATCTCTTTTCGGAACACAAGCGGCTCCTCGTTGATAAACACATCGCGCATCACACCGCCCATTGCGCCTGTGATGGTGCCCATGATGATAGCCACCCACATCGGGAAACCGAGCATGAGCGACTTGTAGATGCCTACATCCACAAACAGTCCCAGTCCTATGGCGTCGAAGATATAGAATGTGCCTTCAATTTTCACTAATTTTTTCTGCATAACCACCACCAGGATAAAGCCAACAAAGGTGGCGATGCAATACCAGGGGTCGAGCATCCAGAAGGGATGGCATTTCAGAAACACATCACGCATCGTACCACCGCCAATGGCAGTGATAAATCCAACTGTATAGGCTCCGAACCAGTCAAATTTCTTGACAGCTGCCAAGCGTACACCACTTATGGCATAGAATAGCGTTGCGGCAATTTCGAGGAAATACTCGAATGTTCCTACCATGTCTTCTACATTAATCGGCACTATTATTTCTTCTTTTTATAGTTATAATTCAATTTATATGATTTGCCACGATTTGGCAAATATGCTTATTTCACTGGTTGAAGCCCTAATTCCGCTGCTTTTTTCAGCATGTATTCGTAGGCTTCTTCCCGATTGTTCTGTATCACTCCGTCGAGTATGGCATCTTTTATAGCATCTTTAATGATACCCACAGGGCGAGAGGGGGTGAGACCGTAAATGTCCATGATTTCAGTACCGTCGATAGGTGGCTGAAAATTACGCAGACGGTCTTTTTCCTCAATGTCGATGAGCTTTTGCTTCACGAGCTGATAGTTGTCTTTGTAGCGCTTCACCTTGCTCTCGTTTTTAGAGGTGATGTCGGCGTTGCAGAGCAGCATCAGGTCGTCGATGTCGTCGCCAGCGTCAAACAGCAGTCGTCGCACAGCCGAATCCGTAACGATGTCTTCCACCAGGGCGATAGGGCGCATGTGCAGTTCCACCAACTTTTGCACATATTTCATGTGCTCGTTGAGTGGCAATCGCATTTTGCTGAAAATGCGCGGAATCATCTTTGCTCCTATAAAGTTGTGGTTGTGGAAAGTCCAGCCCACTTGGTCGTCCCAGCGTTTACATGCCGGCTTGCCGATGTCGTGCAGCAGTGCACCCCATCTCAGCCATTCGTTTTGGCTCTGTGAAGCCACATTGTCGAGCACCTGCATGGTGTGCATGAAATTGTCTTTATGCGCTCTGCCGTTCATCGTGTCCACGCCTTGCATGGCGGCAAGTTCTGGGAAGATGTAGGGGAGCAAGCCACATTCGCTAAGCAGCATAAAGCCGCGCGAAGGGTTGTCGGTGCGCATGATTTTCATCAGTTCCTCGGCAATGCGCTCACGGGTGATGATTTTTATGCGTTCGGCATTTCGGGCGATGGCGTTCATCGTTTCGGGATAGATGTCGAAGCCCAGTCGGGTGGCAAATCGCACCGCGCGCATCATGCGCAGTGGGTCATCACTGAAGGTGATGTCGGGGTCGAGCGGTGTGCGGATAAGTCGGCGCTCAATGTCGCCCACTCCGTCGAATGGGTCGAGCAACTCACCGTAATTGTTGGCGTTCACGCTAATGGCCATGGCGTTGATGGTGAAATCGCGGCGGCATTGGTCGTCGTGCAGCGTGCCGTCTTCCACAATCGGATTGCGGCTGTTGCGCTGATACGATTCCCTTCTTGCTCCCACAAACTCCAGTTCCATGCCTTTCGTCTTCACTTGCGCTGTGCCGTAGGTTTTAAACACCGCCAGCGAGGCTTTGCGTCTACCAATCTTTTCTGCAACAGCTTTCGCCACCTCAATTCCGCTCCCCACGGTCACGAAATCAAGGTCGTCAGATGGCTTTTTTAAAATGATGTCGCGCACGAAACCACCCACCACATAGCATTCGCGATGCAGTGAGTCGGCAACTTCTCCCACCAGGTGGAGGATAGGGCGTGCCATCTCTTTTTCAATGTTTTGTAAGTCGATATCCATCTCCTTTTTTGTTACAGTATGCAAAATTAATGTTTTTTTGCCATTCATCCTTGTTTGGGTGGTGTTTTTTCATTGAATATCGTTCGTTTATATGCATATTTTTGCTCCATTGTTCTATAAAAATGTCCTAATCGTCCCTTTTTGCGGTGGGCGTCTAAACTTTTTGAAACTCGCTTGGTCATAGAGGCGCATACTTACAGAAAGCAATGCAATTTAATTTAAAACAAATATATAAGATTAACTAAAAATTAGAAACAATGAAAAAAATCGTTTTGTTAGCAATCGCTACAATCATGGGTGCTTCTGCATCGTTCGCACAATTAAGTTTTGGTGTTAAGGGTGGTTTCTCTGCCACAAATTTCTGGGGTGAGGACATCAACCACGGTATCAAACCAAGTTATCAAGCAGGTTTGCTGATGGAATACAAGTTCACAGATAAGTTTGCTATCTCTCCTGAAGTGCTCTTCACTTCACAGGGCGGTAAGATTTCAAGCACCTCCGAACTCCTTGGCATCAAGGCTGATGGTGATTTGACTTTCAACACCAACTATATCAACGTGCCAGTGATGCTCAAATACTATGTGGCTCCATGCTTCTCTATCGACTTCGGTCCACAAGTGGGCTTCAATGTTTACAGCAAGACCACTGCATCTGGCTCTATCGCTGGTATTGATGCAGGCAGTAAGACCGCTGATTTGAAAGATAACACCAACACAGTAGATTTCGGTTTAGGACTGGGCGGCACATTCAATGTTACCGACAACTTGTTTGTTCAAGCACGCTACACTATGGGATTCACCAAGGTGTTCGACGGTGACCAGGACATCAAAAACGGTAACATATTTGTGGGCTTAGGTTTTAAATTCTAAAACCGATTTCCCTAATATAGGAACCTAATCATTTTCAATTATTCATGAATGGTGGTCATTTTGGCCACCATTTGTTTTATGGCATCTTAGTTTTTGCTACTTTTGTAGAAAATAACTCAGAACTACAATGAAAAAGCAAATACTTGTTATGGCTATGGCGTTGATGCTTTCGTTTGGGGCAATGGCGCAAGGTAAACTTCAGTTTAAGGCATTCGATGGCACAATCACTGGCGGTGTGAAGTTCGCAATGAATTTGCCACACTTTTGGGGAGGCTCGCTTCCTCATGGTTTCCGCAATGGTGGTCAGGTGGGTTTGTTTGCCGAATATCGCTTCAATAAGCCCGAATTGAGCAAGTGGAGCATCGCACCAGAACTGGTGTTCAGTTCGCAAGGCGGCAAATTCAAGGTCAGCCAAGCCGTGGCGAAAGTTATTGGCGAAAAGTTTGAGTTTCAAGGCATGGCGGCTGCGCTCGATAAGGAACTGGTGATCACCTCAAACTATATCAACATTCCAATTATGGTGAAATACCGCCTGTCGCCATTCTTCAGCGTGGAAGCAGGTCCGCAAGTGGGCTTCAATGTGTATAACAAAATCAAAATCGACGGCGTTGACGGCAATTTAGACCTCGACCGAGTGAGCCACACCGTGGATTTGGGACTTGGAGCCGGTGCCACATACTACCTCACCGACTATGTGATGTTTCATGTGCGCTACAACATGGACTTCCTAAACTCCTACAAGTACATTGACGACAAGAACGGCAATATCCAAATCGGTGCCTCCTATCGCTTCTAATTCTAATCACCACACACCCTCTATAAATCAGTCCATCGCCTCAGAGTAAGACGGTGGACTATTCTTTTTTTGCACACACAATTATCTTGTTATTTCAATATCAAATGAAAAAGCACAACGAATAGGGCAGAAATAAATGAAATATTCTTTATTTTTGTAGTATGAAACAGTCTTTTTAACCCAAATTTTGGGTTTAAGATGAAGGCGTTCACTTCTATAGGTAAGTAATTATGCTTTCAGGTGAACTTTTTCGATAGTAATAAAACTAATCAGTCAATAGAAAACATAAACATTAAATATAAGTATGAAGGCAATTTTAGTAGCAATGGCAACTGTGCTCGCATCACTGAGCATGAGTGCACAACAGAACATTTCGTTTCGTGAGGGAAAATTGGTTTCCCCACAAGTAAACAACGACCGCACCGTTACTTTCCGTGTGAATGCCCCTAAGGCAAAGAGCGTGATGGTATTGGCTGACTGGGAGCAAAATGGTGGACAGGGCGTTATGAAGAAAGGAAAAGACGGAATTTGGGAATATACCACTCCACAACTTGTCTCTGAAATGTACACCTATCGTTTTGATGTTGACGGTGTTGTAAGCATCGACCCTGTTAACCCATTCACTCGCCGCGATGTGGGCAATGTGTTCAGCATTTTCTACGTTGGTGGTGGCGTTGCCGATGAATATCAGGTGAAGGACGTTGACCATGGTCAGGTGCGCACTGTATGGTATCACTCCAACACTGCAAATGCCGACCGTCGTATGAATGTGTATCTGCCAGCAGGATATGGCAAGACCGACAAGAAATATCCCGTGTTCTACCTTCTCCATGGAAGCGGTGGCGATGAGAACGCATGGCTTGAATTAGGCAACATTTCACGCATCATGGACAACCTCATTGCAGAGGGCAAGTGCGAACCAATGATTGTCGTGATGCCTAACGGCAACTTTGGCAAACAGGCAGCTGCTGGCGAGACTTCTGAAAATCTCAGCTACAAGCCTGTGATGACCAATTTCCTTGCGCACTATAAGGACGGACTTTTCGAATTGGCTTTCCCGGAAATCGTGAATTATGTAGATGCCACATTCAACACCATTCCCGACAAGGCTCACCGTGCTATCGCAGGTCTTTCAATGGGCGGTATGCACACGCTTATGATTGCTGCCAACTATCCAGATATGTTCAACTACATCGGTCTCTACTCTTCCGGCGTTGATTTTACGCTGATAGAGAAGGGTGAAGTGCCTGCTTATGCCAACTTTGACGGCAAACTTGCTAAGCTTGCGCAGACCAACCCAAAACTCTACTGGATTGCTTGTGGCAGTGCCGACGGACTGATGCAGGCAAACAAGCAACTGATGGAGCGTATGACTAAAAACGGTTTGAAATACACATTCCACGAAAGTTCACGCGGCCATCTTTGGAGCAACTGGCGTCAATATTCTCTCATGTTTATTCCACAGCTTTTCAAATAATCTTTTAGAAGTTATTAGAAAGTGGCAAGGCGAAATCATTCACCTTGCCACATTTTTATTGTATTTCAAGAAGCAGCTCGTTTGCTGCTGTGTTAATTCGGTTCAGTGGAAAAATATTGGGGGACTGAAACAAAAACATAAAAAACAGCCTTTTGGGGCAATGTGGTGAGCCCTCGTAAGAGGGTGGCGGAGGGATTGTGTGGTTGGCGGCATGGAAACTCGTTTCCAATGACGCAAAGCGCACAGCCGCACCGCCAAATGCGAAGCATTCCACATTGCCCCAAGGCTGTTTTTTTATGTTTTTGTTTTTGATTCCATTCACAATTCGGCAACATTCCATAATTTATCCCCAGGAATGTTCCACTGAACCGTTACTTCTTGGTGTAGGTTTTGCAGAATGGTTTGATGGCGCAGTTGAGGCAGTCGGGCTTTTGGGCTTTACACACATAGCGGCCGTGTAGCAGAATCCAGTGGTGCGCCTTCCATTGCTTGTCTTCGGGAATGTGTTTTGAAAGCGACTTTTCCACCTCTAAAGGTGTTTTGCCGTTGCTGAGCCCGATGCGGTTAGCCACACGGAACACATGCGTATCTACGGCGATAGCGGCTTTTCCGAACGCTTGTCCGAGCATCACGTTGGCGGTTTTACGCCCCACGCCGGGGAGTCGGGTCATTTCTGCCATTGTATTCGGAATCTCGCCTCCAAACTCATTGACGAGCATTCTCGACATGTCCAGTAGGTGCTGGGCTTTGCTGTTGGGGTACGACACGCTTTTCACGAGTGGAAAAATGTCGTCGAACGATGCCTTTGCCATGGCTTCAGCCGTTGGGTATGCCGCAAATAGGGCAGGGGTGACCATGTTGATGCGTTTGTCGGTGCATTGAGCCGAAAGCATCACCGCCACCAGCAGTTCAAAATTGTTGGTATAGTTGAGTTCCGTGCCAGGATTCGGGTTTTGTTCCTGCCAGTATGCCAAGCAGCCTTCATATCGTTCTTTTAGCGTCATTTTAGAATGATTTTAAACGAAAAATGATGCAACTAATGTGCATCATTTCTCTGTATTGTTTGTTGTGAATTGTCTGGATCCGAAAAGATAGTTCCCGACAGTTGTTAACTTCTATAAATTAGTGAGCAGCCTCAAATTCGTCGAGGAAGCGAACATCGTTTTCGCTAAACATGCGCAAGTCTTTCACCATATATTTCAAGTTGGTGATACGCTCGATACCCAAACCGAATGCGTAGCCGCTATACACGCTGCTGTCGATGCCGCTTGATTCGAGCACGTTAGGGTCAACCATGCCACAGCCGAGAATTTCCACCCAGCCAGTGTGCTTACAGAAACCGCAACCTTCGCCACCACAAAGCATACATGATACGTCCATTTCGGCACTTGGTTCAGTGAATGGGAAGTAGCTTGGACGAAGACGGATTTTTGTGTCGGCACCGAAAAGCTCTTGTGCAAAGTTGAGGAGCACTTGCTTCAAGTCGGCAAAGCTCACATTCTTGTCGATGTACAATCCTTCTATCTGGTGGAAGAAGCAGTGTGCGCGTGCGGTAATTGCCTCGTTGCGATACACACGGCCTGGGCAGATAATGCGAATAGGTGGTTGCTTCTTTTCCATTGCGCGAACCTGCACAGAGCTGGTGTGGCTACGCAAAATGATGTTGCGCTTCACGTCTTTCTCGTCAGCGTTGATGAAGAATGTGTCTTGCATATCGCGAGCAGGGTGGTCGGCGGCAAAGTTGAGCGCGCTGAACACGTGCCAATCGTCTTCCACTTCTGGACCATCAGCCAATGTGAAGCCGAGGCGTGCGAAGATATCAATGATTTCTTTGCGAACGAGAGAAATAGGGTGGCGTGTGCCAAGCTTTTCGGGCATGGCAGGGCGTGTGATATCTATCTTGTTGGCTTCTTTTGCTTGAGCTTTGAAACCTTCGCGAAGTTCGTTCAACTTATCAGTTGCGAGGTTCTTGAGTTCGTTTAATTTCTGGCCAAATTCCTTCTTTTGATCAGCTGGCACATTACGAAATTCGTTGAACAGGGCGGTCACTTCGCCCTTTTTGCTGAGATATTTGATTCTCAATGCTTCAAGTGCTTCTTCGTTGGCTGCTTGAAGTGCGTTGATTTGCTCTTTTAAAGCTTCAATTCTTTCGAGTAACATATATATTATTATAGTTTTCAACGCAAAATTACAAAAAATCCCTTAATCCGAAAAACTTTTGATAGTCTAATCCCCCACAGCTTATCAAAATTCAATATCTTTGCATTAATTATGCGTACAGATTATTCACAGCAATTCGAAAAGCGAGTTAAAGATTTTATCGTGCAGCAACACCTCATGAGTGGTGCTCGGCCTGTGTTAGTGACACTTAGTGGCGGTGCCGATTCTGTGGCACTTCTGCGTGTGCTGCTGGCTTTGGACTACGACTGTAAGGCAGCGCACTGCAATTTCCATCTCCGTGGCGATGAGTCGAATCGCGATGAGGCTTTTGTGCGTGAGTTGTGCGCTCACTTGAATGTGCCGCTTTTTGTGAAAGACTTCGATGTGCCGGTGTATATGAGGAGCAAGGGTGTTTCGCTTGAAATGGCTTGCCGCGATTTGCGCTACGCATGGTTTAAGGTGCTGCTTCGCGAGCAGGATTGCGGAGTGATTGCTGTGGCACATCATCAGAACGATAATGTGGAAACCTTTTTCATCAACGCCTTGAGAGGGTCGGGAATTGGTGGACTGTCGGGCATCGCTCCAAAAAACGATGCTGTGGTGAGGCCATTGCTGTGCGTAACGAGGGGTGAAGTGCTTGAATATCTTGAAGATAACAGTCAAGATTTCGTGACAGATTCCACTAACCAGAAAAATGATGTGAAGCGAAATAAGTTGAGAAACATCATTTTACCCACCATTGAGCAACATTTTCCTGGTGCTGGCGCGCAACTGGGCAAAACGGTGCAGCAGGTGCGCTCGTGCGCTTCGCTTTATGATGAACTGATAGAGCAAGCACAGGCAGAAATCTGTGAACAGAAAGATGATGTGTTACTGGTGGACTGTGCCCGCTTGTTAAGGTTTACAAATGCCAATACTTTACTTTTCGAAATTCTAAAACCCTACGGCTTCAATTATCCGCAATGCACCGATATTTTGAAGGCGTTTGGCAGTGAATACGGAGTAGGCAAACACTTCTATTCCTCAACCTTTACTTTAACCATATTACGTAGAAAACTTGAAGTTTTTGTCAATAAGGTAAAACTTGAATGTGCGTACGGCATTAATTTGTGCGACAATTATATATCGCAGCCAATAAAAATGAAAGTGAAAAAAGTTTTGCGTACGCAACACGATGTGAAATCGTGCAATGGTAAAGATGTAATTGCACTTTCATGTGATGTGGAAAATGCCAAAAATGTAGTGGTTCGCCATTGGAAAAATGGCGATAGATTTCGCCCATTTGGAATGAAAGGCAGCAAACTTTTAAGCGACTTGTTTACAGATCTGAAATTGAGTGAGCGAGAAAAGCAGGAAGTGTGGGTGATGGAGGCTGATGGTGATATTATTTGGGTGATTGGCCACCGTGCATCTGCCTTGTATAAAGTTGGGGCTGACGATGATGCCTATTTTGTGGTATCGTTGTGCATGTAGCGTAGCACTCTGTTGAGGCTTGCTTCGCCTTTCAACAGCACTTTTTTGTCGGAATCAAGCAAATAAAATAGTGGGAGAGTGGGGAGCAAATACGTTTCGTTTTGCTCTATGTCCTGGTTTTTGTTCCAACCATTTATGATGTAGGTGGGGAAGTTGGTGCTTTTCCATGCCTGCTCATTGTCAAGCGTGTAGATGCCCACGATTTCAAGGCGTTTTTCAGCCACCATACTTTTCAATATGGTGCAGGTGTCGAGCCTGTTTTTCACCTTTTCGCACGATTCGCAGTCGGGGTCGTTGAAATAGATGAGTGTGAGCGGCGCAGTGCTGTCGTAGATGTGGTGCGCGCAGCCATCTGTGGTTACATATTCTATATCAGCAGTTTGTGTGCCTATTTGATTCTTCAAAGCATCGGCGAGCAGCAGTTTCGGGCGCATTTTGTCGGCTTCCGACAATAGTTCGCTATCGCACACAGCCCTCAGCACTTCCACATATTTTGCTTCGTCGTGCGCTGTGCTCTGCGGATTGCCGAATGTGTATTCAGCCTGTTCGAGTGCTTGCAGCACCGCTTTTCTGTCGGTGAAGGCACACACTTGCGCATGGCTATTTGCTATGCAAAAAGCCGCAATAATGGCGAATATGTGGCGCTTATTCATGAAATAACTGCGTTTATCTTGCAAATATAGGCAGAAAACGAGTAATTTTGTATTGTTAAAGCATTAAATAAATGAAAAAGATTGCAAAAACCAATGTCGCAAGGCTTCTTGATCAGGCGAAAATTTCATACTCGCTTGTGCCATACATTGTGGACGAGAACGACCTTAGCGCAGGACATATTGCTGAGCAACTTGGTGAAGACATTGATCAAGTGTTTAAAACCTTGGTGCTGCGTGGCGATAAAACTGGGCATTTCGTGTGCGTGGTGCCTGGTGAAGATGAGGTGGACTTGAAGAAAGCCGCAAAAATTTCGGGCAACAAGAAAGCAGATTTGATTCCGATGAAGGAGTTGTTGCCTACCACTGGTTATATTCGTGGTGGCTGTTCGCCAATCGGTATGAAAAAGCCTTTCCCCACTTATTTCCACGAAACCTGCATTTTGTTCGACTACATTTATGTGAGTGCTGGCGTGCGTGGTTTACAACTGAAAATCAATCCCGACGACCTTGTGAAATATGTGGGCGCAACTGTGTGCGACTTGGTTTCGGATAAATAATAAAGTTTGAGTGAAAATGCGAAATACATTCGGTAATATATTGACGGTCACTACTTTCGGTGAATCGCACGGTGTGGCGATTGGTGGCGTGATTGATGGTTTCCCGGCTGGTGTGAAAATTGATTTTGATTTCATTCAGCGTCAGGTTTCACGTCGCCGTCCGGGGCAGTCGGCTATCACCACTTCACGCAATGAGACTGATGAGGTGGAGATCCTTTCGGGCGTGTTCGAGGGTGTGAGTTTGGGCACTCCTATCGGCTTTATGATTAGGAACACCAACCAACATTCGTCAGACTATAGCGACATTGCCAAGTGCTACCGTCCGTCACATGCCGATTTCACTTATCAAACCAAGTATGGCATTCGCGACTATCGTGGCGGCGGACGCTCATCGGCACGCGAAACTGCCGCTCGTGTGGTGGCAGGTGCCTTTGCCATGCAAGCGTTGAAGCAACTGGGGATTGAGGTGACGGCTTACACTTCACAAGTGGCATCAATAGCCGTGGAATCGTCCTATCAGTCGCTTGATTTGTCGGCTATCGACAATAATGCAGTGCGATGCCCCGCCCAAGAAAAGGCCGATGAAATGATTGCCGCCATTACCGATGCCAAGGCGAATGGCGATACGCTTGGTGGCGTGGTGTCGTGTGTGATTAAGGGTGTGCCCGCTGGTTTAGGCGAACCTGTTTTCTCGCGCCTCAATGCGCAACTGTCGATGGCAATGATGTCGATAAATGCGGCTAAGGGCGTGGAGTTTGGCTTAGGATTTGATTTCGTAAATCATCGTGGTAGCGAGGTGATTGACAGCTTCGTGAGTGATGGCGATAAAGTGCGCACTACCACCAACTATTCGGGTGGCATACAGGGCGGTATTAGCAATGGTGAGGACATTTACTTTAATGTGGCGTTTAAGCCTGTGGCTACGCTTCTGCAAGATGTTCCCACTATCGACATGCATGGAAATGCCACCGTGTTGCATGCTAAAGGCCGTCACGATCCATGCGTGGTGCCAAGGGCTGTGCCCATTGTCGAGGCGATGGCGGCGTTGGTGATTTTGGACAACTATTTGCTAAATCGTACCGCCAAGATTTGAAACAGCCCAAACTATATCGCACTTATTCCGACTTTTTGAATGAGCATTTCGCCTTTCGGGTGCAGAAATTGCCCATCGATGCAGGATTCACTTGTCCTAATCGCGACGGCACTAAAGGGGTGGGTGGCTGTATTTATTGCAACAACCAGTCGTTCAACACCTCTTACTGCAATGCTTCTTTGAGTGTGACGGAGCAACTGGAGCGTGGCAAGCGGTTTTTCTCTGGGAAATATGAGGGCATGAAGTTTCTCGCATATTTCCAGTCGCACACAGGCACACACGCCTCGTTGGAGCGACTCAAGGCACTGTATGCCGAGGCTGTTGCCGTTGATGATGTGGTGGGGGTTGTGATTGCCACACGCCCCGATTGCGTGTCGAATGAGCTGTTGGACTATTTGCGAGAACTTCAGCAGCGTTGTTTTGTGATGATTGAATATGGCGTGGAAACGCTCAACGATCGCACCCTGCGCATCATCAATCGCTGTCACGACGCTGCCACTTCTGTGTCAGCCATCAAGCTTACGCACGAATATGGCATACCGCAATGCACCCACTTGATACTTGGCTTGCCCGGCGAGTCGCAGCGCGATATGCTCCATACTGTTGATGTAATATCCTCATTGCCAGTAGATGTGGTGAAATTCCACCAGCTGCAAGTGGTGAAAGGCACAATGTTGGAAAAAATGCTCAATTCTGGACAAATTGACGACTTCCGATGCTTCACTTTAGATGAATATTTGGCGCTGTGTGCTGAAGTGGTGAAGCGTTTGTCGCCAAAAATCGCCATTGAGCGATTCGTTTCGGAGTCGCCAGCCGACATACTCATCAGCCCGAAATGGGGCATCAAGCCCGATAAATTCAAGTCGATGCTTGAAAAATACCTCATTCAGCATCATATTTCTCAACAAAATTCATGAAAAACGCAAAAAAACGCCAAATAAGTGTTGGAATTTCAATTTCATTTCTTAAATTTGCAAAAGTAATAAGGGGTATTAGCTCATCTGGTAGAGCGCAACACTGGCAGTGTTGAGGTAAGCGGTTCGAGTCCGCTATACTCCACAACAAAAAAACGCGACCCACTCCAGGCCGCGTTTTTTTTGTCATATATGTTCCGTAAGTATTAACGCTCGATAGCTTCTTTGATGCAATCTACGATGTAGCGAACATCATCGTCGGTCACGCAAGGACCAGTAGGCAGGCACATACCTATTTTGAAAATGGCTTCGCTCACACCGTTGGTGTAGGCTGGTGCGTTTTGGTAAATAGGCTGCTTGTGCATAGGTTTCCACACAGGGCGTGCTTCAATCAGTGCTTTGTCAAGCCAAATGCGCATCGCTTCCACATTCCTGTTAGGCTGACACTCGGTGGTGATGGGCTTGGCGATATGCACCACGCTGCCAGCACCGCCCACTGCGCCTGTAACGGCTTTGCTATAGGCTTTATCTTCACCTTTCACACGCAATTCTGGATCGATGGTAATGGCAGTCAGCCAGAAGTTGGAATCGTATTTCCCGCAGGTTGGCTGGGTGTGCACGTGTATCCCCTCCACATCTTTCAGCAGTTCCTCATACAGTGCCTGAGCGTGACGGTGGTGAGCCAAATGCCTGTCAGCAATCGTCATCTGCCCACGGCCTATGCCAGCGCAAATATTGCTCATGCGGTAGTTGAACCCAATCTTCTCGTGCTGATAGTAGGGATAACTCTCGCGATACTGTGTGGCATACATCATAATCTCACGCCATTGCTCATCGCTGTTCGTGATCATAGCACCGCCGCCGCTGGTGGTAATCATCTTATTTCCATTAAACGACAATATGCCCAAGTGACCGAATGTGCCGAGCATTTGCCCTTTATATTTCGATCCGAATCCTTCAGCCGCGTCTTCAATTACAGGTATCTCGTATCGATTGGCAATCTCCATGATGCGGTCGCAATCGTAGGGCATACCGTACAGTGCCACTGGAACAATCGCCTTTGGTTTACGCCCGGTTTTCGCAATTCTGTCCACAATTGCCTTTTCAAGCAAATCTGGATCCATATTCCAAGTGTCGGGCTCCGAATCCACAAAAACAGGAGTGGCGCCTAAATATGTGATAGGGTGTGATGAGGCGCAAAAGGTGAACGATTGGACAATCACCTCGTCGCCAGCTTCCACGCCGCACTCCACCAATGCAAGGTGAACGGCAGCCGTGCCAGAGGCAAGTGCCACAATACGCTTGTTTTCACCAATAAACTCCTCAAGAGCCTTTTCAAACCCATCGACATTCGGCCCCAAAGGCACAACCCAATTGGTATCAAAAGCCTCTTTCACATATTTCTGCTCCATGCCCTCCTCCGACATGTGAGCCAAACACAAATAAATTCTTTTCCTTTCCTTCAACATATGTTATTGTTGCTATTATTTTTTAGTATATAAATTGGTAACCAACCCATTAATGTGGCAATAAGAGACAGTCACATTAGGTGCTTTTTACCAACTGTGTAATCATTATGTTAGCCTTTTGGTTATTTAATTTCTGCAAGGAAATCGTTTTTAGCAAACATACGATCATATTCTGGCTGTAGGATAGATGCATCCACTTCATTTCCCTTCACCCATTCAATAATGGCCTTTGGGAAGTTAACGCCAGCCTCGTAGCTGAAAGGGAATCCTCCACCAAAACGAGGATTCAGTTCAAGTACGCAAAACTCTCCTTTTTCATTTTGCATTATATCAACATAAAGGTTTCCAAATGTCTGCTTCTATGATTGAAATTTAATTTAATATCCCCTGTTTTTTCGCCATTTCCGTTACGGTCTTCATACAACTCAATCAAAACGTCATCAATGGAATATATGACAAATGCACCTATTAATGTATTGTGAACGCATCTATTCGCAGAGTTATAGAGTTGAGAAGATACGATTCTTCTTAATCGTTCTCTGTCCTCTTTACATTTTTTGCGATTACCTTTTCTTTTCATTTCTATAGCCAGAAAATTGCGCTTATTATCTCGACTTTGAATAAGTAAATCACTTACCATTGATTGTGGTCTTTTTTCTGAGTTTTCATATTTCTTGATGTCACCATTCCCCATTCGGTTATATTCAACATCTGCAAAATATTTCGAAAACATGTGAGAGGAATTTTGATTATCATATTCCCTCATCATATTTCCCATGTGTCGAGCTAACCTCGCGCAGATATTGCGTTCTGAAACACCAAGCTTGATATTGTTATAGTCAATATCATATAACTTTTTTAGTGAAGGTATCAATATGTCGTTAAGAATAATACCCCGATACTCTTGAACATTCATAATCGTCTAAACTTCCTCACCTGCAAATTTCACTTTAAACCCCAACACTGTGGCGAAAATCATCTCAATATCTTTCCAAAACGAATAGTGATGATAATAGTAGCAATTCAACCGAACTTTATCGGGATAAATCACATTGTCGTTATATTCTATTGCAATTTCCTGCATCGGACGATTGTCACCTTCTGTTTGCTTTTTTGCCACATATTCTGAAATCATTTCATCTTCCAATCGATACTTCAATGTGGCAGGTCCCGTAATGCCTGGACGCAACTTCAGTAAATCGCGATCAGCACCCTTCAGCTTGTCGGCATAGCCTGGCACATCAGGACGAGGACCCACGAAACTCATATTGCCTATCAGCACATCCCATAATTCGGGCAACTCATCAATCTTATAATGACGAAGTTTGGCTCCAAGCGGTGTGATACGACTGTCGCCAGCCACCGACACAGAAGATCCGTTATGCGTCACTATCATAGAGCGAAATTTATGGCATGTGAAAAGTTTGCCATCCTTTCCCACACGCTTTTTGCAGAAAAACACCGAACCGCCTGGCATTTCCCAGTGAATGAGCAAAGCTACAATAGGGAATACCCACCATATTAAAAGCAACCCCAAAAGAGCCATAGAAAAATCAAATATCCTTTTAATTATCATAATTATGGATTCAACTTTCCGTTCTTAATTAATTTTTCAAAATAATAGCTAAACTCGCCAAGTATAGCCTTTTTGTCCTCATTACAGTAGTCATCAAAGGCATCAAACCCACAAAAAGAGAATATGCGCTTCAACTCTTGCAGACTCCATTTCATCTTCAGAATTCTGCCCACAAGTGTTATCACATCGCCAAGAATCCACTTTGTTCGTATGCCAATACGTACATTAATTGGTTCATTAAATTCACCTTCAGTAGCTAATTTGTATATTACCCAAGGAATATCAAATCCTGCAGTTACAGGAGTTGCCAGTCCTCCTGTGAAACGTGCGTTGGTTTCAATATAAGCTATTTTGTTTGTTTTTGGGTCGAAACGAAAATCCATGCCACAAACACCATGAAAATCAACTGCGTTCATAAGTTTTGTTGCTTCTGCCTCCAATTGTGGCATATCCACTATTTCACGTTGTGTGGTAGTGCCTCCGCCATCAGTCTTCGTTACAAGAGCATGATATACCGACATCTTACAAAACCCATCCCATCGCACACAATCCACACTGTAATCCGTTCCTCCAATCCATTCTTGCAGAAGCGTTTCCTCTTCTTTGTGGTCTTCAATTAGTTTTTCCAATTCGGCTTGATTCTTTGGGAAAAAAACCCCTTTGGCAGAATTTCCAATAACGGTTTTAAACACCACAGGATAACTTACCACCTCATCAACTGACTGATACACTTTGGGAACTGCCACTCCCGCTTTTTGTGCGACTTCTGTGCTCACCGCTTTGTTGGCAAGCATTATTAGCTTGTCGGCACTTTCGTATGGTATTATTAAGTCTTTTGGAAACTCGTCACGATGCCGCATAATCACCACACTTTCATCGTGAGTAGGCATCAACACCTTTGGGTTCAATTCGGCAATCTTCTCTTTTAGCACTCGTATGAATGCTTCCTCGTCAGTAAACGGATCTGGATATGTGAAACTACCCTTACAAAACTTTGACATTGAGCAGATGTTTTTCTTGCTCGTATCTGCCGCCCACACATTCAATCCTTTTTGGTGAAGGGATTTTAATATTGTATAGCCTACGCGATTCCAGCAATAGGTTAAGATTACATCACATTCTTTAATCATTAGTGTGTTAAAATAGAATTTTAAATCTTAAGTATATAGTTCAAAACTATAGACATTCTTTATTCATTCGGCATATATTTAAAGGCTCAACTCCATCCACCTTTACAGACTTCCTTAAAAGTACCAATTTAATTGTCTTAATGATTATATATGTATCAATTTTCAACGACACATTGTTCACATACCAAACATCCATGGACAACTTATCACCCCAAGTCACATTATTTCTTCCGTTTACTTGCGCCCAACCGCTAATTCCAGGGCGCACATCGTGTCTATGGTTTTCAAATTCTGTGTAGTAAGGTAAATACTCTGGGAGCAGTGGTCTTGGACCAATAATAGCCATGTCGCCCTTTAGCACATTGATGAGCTGGGGAAGTTCGTCGATAGAGGTGGAGCGCAAAAATTTGCCAACTTTTGTCAAACGCACATTATCAGGCAAGAGATTGCCCTCGGCATCGCGCTCATCGGTCATTGTCTTATATTTGATAATTTTGAAAATCCTTCCATTTAACCCAGGACGCTCTTGCAAGAAAAAAGCCCCAGCCCCCTTATTGGCAAAATGCAACCAAATAGCGACAATTAAAAGAATTGGCCAAATCACAAGAAGCGCAACAAGTGCTATGCAGAAATCAATTATCCGTTTAAAGCAATGCTGATACATTCTTACTTCAGTATTTTCTTATAGAAAGAACACCATGCTTCGCTTACCAATTTACTGTCGAATAGATTGAAAACTCTCTTGCGTCCAGCTTCACCATGCGACATTCGAAGTGTGGGATTGTAATAATATCTTTTCATGCACTCATAAAGTTCAATAGGAGCGTTAATATGGCATTGGAGTCCTGTTTCATTAGGTGCGCTTGCATCACATACTCCATAGGCATCTGTCGTGATTACAGGTAGTCCAAGAGCTTGTGCCTCTATCACACTCATTCCGAAGCCTTCACGCCAAGTTGGAAGCACAAATACGTCGCCCCCTTGAAGTGCGTCGTAAGGTGTGCTAGTTCTACCGGGATAAAAATAATTTTCACCCTTTTTGATGTTTGGGAAGTTACTAGCCTTGGCATCGTAGTCTTCCTCGTCTCTTCCATAGAAAAGCAGTTTGGCGTTAGGGCAATCTGGTAATAGACGATTGAATGCTTCATACAGTTCTCTAATCCCTTTGTCATGGTTTAACCTACCGAGAAATATAAATACCACATCGTTGTCCTTAAAGCCGAATTTGGCGCGTTCGGTGATGCGCACCTCATTTGATATGTTGAATTTCTCAAGTTTTACGCCACAAATTGATCCGTGGGCAAGTACTTGGCTACTTCTTTCTTTTACCACACCCTCTTTGATGAGAAATTGGCGTTGACCTTCTCCGTCAACGAGAATATGATTGTCGAGCGTGGCTATCATTTTGTCCATCATTTTTAGAGCTATTCGCATCACCCCCTTACGAGTAGCCCACACTTGTCCAGTGTAGATATGAATGCGCACTTTTATTCCGGCTAACCACGAAGCCCATGCTGTAAGAAGTCCAGCTTTTGGTGTGACGGAATGTACAGAATCAAACTTCTCTTTCTTGAAAATTTTGTATAGCTTCCATAGTGCATTTAAGTCGTTCTTAACACTTATTTCACGTTTTATAGGAGCATTGATATAGTTGATTTTCATACCTTTAAAGCATGACGCATCATAGTCCTTTGGAAAATTTGCAATCAACGTCACATCATACACTTGAGTGAGCACTTCAAAATGATTGGTCAAAAACGCCTCGGCTGAACCAGGAATAGCCACCACAAAAGCAATTTTCTTTTTTGTCATATTCTATTTCTTTTTTAGAGGTGATATGTTTTTTAGCGACGATGGAAAAAACGATAAATCCATTGTGGCGCAAAATATTTCAGAATAGGCTCAATTGTGTATATTTGGTACCACCAGGGCAATCCAATCATATTGTAGCCTTTATGTTTAACGTATGCCTCATTGCGACGGGTAAGCCAATTGCGCCGACCTATGGCACTGCGATCGTCGCGCATTTTGTACAGGCACTCGTTGAGCATATATAATTTGTGACCTGCTGCATATACTTTAAACCAAAGATGATAATCTTCTACTCGGAGCAGGTTTTTGCTCACAGAATATCCTCCGACCGACTTTATTACATCGGTGCGCGACATTGATGGCGCATGACAAATGGGCGTGCCATGTACAAAGTCTTTGGCTTCCACCTCTCCTTTACCTTTGCCCCAACGAAAATCGCCATTTTCGTCAAAATATATCATCGGAGCGCTCACTACGGCATATTCAGGGTTCGCGTCAAGAAATTTGATTTGTTCCTCAAAACGGGAGGGTACACTCAAGTCGTCGCCGTCCATGCGGGCAATATATTCTGTGTCGGCATACTCCAAGCAGTGGTTCAGTGTGTAGTTCAATCCCATGTTGCGCTCGTTCTTGATTACAATCACATTTTTGTGCATTCTTGCATTTTCTTTTGCAATCTTCAAAGTGTCGTCTTTGGAACCATCATCACACATGACGATTTTGAAATCTTTATAGGTTTGGGCATAGAGGGAGTCGAGTGCTTCCTGAAGTGTGGGTGCACAATTATAGATGCCCATAAGAACTGTGATTCGTGCCATATTTAACCTTGTTTATAACTATTGTGGGGTTATGAGTAATATACAAACTTCATGAAAATGGTGAAGGCAAGGTGAGCAATGAAAATTTGTGACACAACTTTGTATCGATTAGTTCCCCATTTTCCATTAAGTAAAGGATAAATCAGAACAATGGGGTAGATTAACCAAGAAAGATATGCAATGCGATTGGTGAATGGTGCATACATACAGAGCATCCATATAGCATTGGCGGTCAAATACACTTTCAGTAGCAAATCATACATCGTTGATTGTATCCGATGCTTGTATATGGCATGATATCCCACCAGCAAAGGCATAAAAGAATAAACTACAAAATCGATGCGGAAGCCACTTTTACCTCCCCAGTCACTATTTGCGGTACTCAGATATTCCGCACCCGATTCATCGGCTACACTAGCAAACATGTCTTGGAAAAAAGTAACTTTCGCCACAGCGCAAATCAAGCAAAAAAACCACAGCCAGAAAAAATGTTTGGGATTCTTCCAGAGCACAGCTATTATAAAGGCTGCAATCGGCATTGTCATACTGTGATGTAAACCAAGTGTGATGGCCATAAGTGGAATGCACACTTTCCAGTTTCGGTAGAATGACAATGCTAAAATGAATACCGATGCCGCAGCACCTGCTTTGATGCCGTTTGTGGCGTAGCTGAAAGTGGAAAAAGCGCCAAGAAAAGTTAAATAGGCTATTGCAATGTCTGCTTTAAAAAGCCTTTTGATTCCCCAATAGGCGCAACCGAAATAAATGGCGGCAATCAATACAAAGAAGAATGTTGTGCCCAAATTGATAGACCCTACAAAAGCAAGTAGATTATCAAAAACGAAATTCTCGGCTGACCAATCCCATTGGAATGGCGTATCCTCATAAAAAGCATGATAGTAATCTATGTAATTCATCATGTCCACAAATACAGAACTTGCTGGTCGGAAACCGATGAATATAACCATAAAAAGCATCAACCAAAATGCACTACTATTCCTTTTCTGACTCTGGTAAAATGTTGTGGAAGAATCAGAAGTCCTATATCGATACCTATGGTAAACAAAGAATGACAAAACTGCCACTATAAATAGATATATTGAATAATACGCTCCAGCTATCATTTTCTAAAGGTCATTATGTTTATACACTTGTTGATAAATTTCACGCCAAATCGTCGTGCCAATAGATTTTTCAACAAGTGCAATTTATATCTTATTGTATTATGGTTAATCCAAGAGCAGTCGTATAAATGAATACTTACTGTTCGATCTGTGATATTTAATTTATTTGCTTGCGTGTGGTCCATCGGACATAACACATCAGCGGGGTAAATCCACACTCCTGCCACTTCTTGAAGTTCGTCGTTGTTGTCATTCAACCCATGGCTTAACAGAGTTTCAGTTGTGTAGCTTACAATGGTTTTTGTGTTCAATGTGCCATCTTCGTTTTTGAATGTAAGGGAGTCGTAAGATTTTAAAAACTCTTTATACAGTTCAAGTCCGGGATTTGCTCCAATGCCAAGACCTGGTGCAATTCCTAAACCATTACCGTTATAAGATGTCCCACAAATATTTTTAATAAAAGCCCCTTGTTCACGCCCCATAAATGGACCTCTTTCCAAGATGTCGTCAAAGGGTTTGATCACTTCCACATCGGTGTCGAAATAGATTCCGCCGAAGTGGTAGAGAATCCAAAAGCGTGCGTAGTCGCTTACGAAAGCGTATTTTTTTGCTTCGTAGGCTTCTGCGGTGTAGGGTATGATGTTCACATCAAAGTTGTCCTCGTTCCACTCCTTGATTTCGTAGTCGGGGAAGAACTTTTTCCAGCTGTTGATGCATTTGATGGCTGATTCCGGCAAAGGGTTGCGCCCAAACCAGCAATAATGAATTATCTTAGGTATCATAGATTAACCACGTATTATTTTTAACCACGAATCACTCAAATTTCACGAATATTTTTTGCCTAACGCACTCATTGATCATTTATTTTCGTGTGATATGTGAAATTCGTGGTTCCGTTTTCCTTATTTAGTTTGAGTTCTATTTTACTTTTCGTTCGTATTCAAGTTTTGTGGCGTTGCCAAAGTTGAAAAGTATGCCCAATTTAAAACCTGTAGCTTTGAGATAATTGAAAACTTGCGCTCTATGGATGTCGTTGAGGTCGTTTACAGCTTTTAGCTCAACTATTATATTGTTATAGCACACGAAGTCTGCTTTATATGTTTGGCACAGTTTATGACCATCGTATGTGATAGTGAGTTCCTTCTCTCGCTCGTAAGGAATTCCTCTTTTCTGAAATTCTAACTCTAAAGCCTCTTGATATACAGCCTCAAGAAAACCTGCCCCCAATACATTATAGACATGCAAAGCGGCACCAGTAATGCAATAGCTCTCTTCCTTGAAATAAATCATATCATCACTATATATTATTTAACAAATCACTCAAATTTCACAAATTAAAAAGTGTATTATTAAAACATTCGTGTGATATGTGAGATTCGTGGTTTCCTTTATTCATTAATTAGTGTGTAGATTTTTTCTACTTCTGATTCGTTTCCGTAGTCGTGGGTTTTGAGGTGGGCGATGATGTGCTCTTGATGGGGCTTGTCGCATATCACCTTTGCAAGACCGTGGGCGCAACCCTCGTTGTCCATCGGCACGATTACGCCATCTGTGCCCGAACAGATTTGGCTGGGGGCAGTGGGGTAGTTGGTCACCACCACTGGCTTGCAGAGCATTTGCGCCTCACGCACGGTCACGCTTTTGCCCTCGTAGCGTGATGGCTGCACATAAATGTCGCAAGCTTTGATATATGGATAAGGATTGCTCCGCTTTCCGAGTAAGATAACGTGCTCTTCCATTCCAGCCTCTTTAATTTTTTGGCGAATTAGTGCCTCGTCGCCACCATAACCGATGATATACCACTTGATATTTAATTTTGTTTCATTTATTAGACGCTTACAGATATCAGGCACATTATCGTAATTTTTTGCATCTGAAAATCTGCCTACCGACAGTAGGGTGATTGCTCCCTCGTGGCGAATTTCTTTATCCGTGTCTTCAAGCTCAGCACGCTTGCGAACGAATTTTGGAGAGAGGATATTCTCAATTTCCACAATCTTGGGGGCAAGCGATGGAAACACTTGAAGAAAAGTGTTCGTGACATCACCAGAGATTGATGCCACATAGTCGTATTTCTGCCAAACTTTCAATTCATCCTCAGCATCGACCCACACTCTGGTATAATCGGTATGAATCCAGGCGATTTTCTTTTTTGCCTTTACCTTTTCTGCCACAATTCGGTGTGGCGTGAGGAAGCTGATTGCAAGGTCGTAGGTCACCGATGGATTGATTTTGGGCAGCAATGGGGTGGTGCATTTCGACATCTTGTCTAATCCGCCATTGTTTTCCAGCTTTGAGCCACTACGCTTATAAGCCACTTTAGATATGCGCTTTGCCCACATTCGAGCGGCGGCGATGCCCCAAAATCCACGCTTCACAAGCTCTACGATAGGGCGTTCCAACACCGAATACTTAGGGATTTGCGGCAACAGATTAACCCATTCGGGGATGAACTGCATCATTTCACCACGATGATCGTAGAGAAACAAATCCACATCCACACGCGCAGGGTCAAGAGCATTAAGCAACCCCACCAGTGCCGTCTCCGCACCACCAATCTCCATGTAGTGCATGGCAATGAATATACGGGGCTTCATTTGAGATTATTGGCTAAGTAGGTCATAGATAATTTTATATCTCTGTTCAAGAGTTCGTTTGCTTTTGAATAATCGATATCTGAACAGAGACCTTGATTAGTGACGTTTACGCTTATTAATCTATCAAGAATGCCGTATTTTTGTAATAAATCTTTCATTCGAGTATTTAATCCGTCCTCTCTGTTTACTACAAAAAAGTTTTTCTCAAAAATCATAGAAAACGCAGTTGCATGAAAAGAGTTACTAATGATGCATTTCGCGTTTTTTATCAATGAAAGAAACGAGGAGGGTCCCACATTCACAAAGTTACGACTAGCATATTTCAGTTTATAAGGTCCAACGGAATAGATTGGGCAATGATGCTGTTTAGAGAGCTGCTCTGCTATTTTTTGCATAGCACCACCTTTTTCAAAACTATACACGAGAATATAATCTTTGCCCTCTCCAATATTGTCGCTGACTGATTTCCATTGGTCTTGGGAGAGTAAGAACACTGGGTCAACGACAACAGTTCCATTATGACCTGTAGATTTAAGAATATTTATTCCCGATTCCTCACGCACTGATATCTCGTTAAAGTTGTCAAGCATCTCTTTAACAAAACTTTCTGTGCCTTTTCTTAATTTTTCGGTAGCGAAGCTTGCTGCATAGCTGATTTTTTTTGCTTTTCCAAAATTAAGATAAAAAGCAGGGTCTATTCCGTTGTTGAATGTTGTGTTCCATATTTGATCGCTACCAGCCACATATACATCTGCTTCAGGGGGATTTGCTCTAAGTTCTTCGAATGAATTATATCTTTTTGTTAATCGCAGATATTTCTTCGTGAATTCGTCGAATACCTTTTTTCGGGGCAATGCTGATACTCGCTCTGGAAACTTTGCCAAATTGTAGAGCTGCCAAAGAATGGGTTTGTGAAATCGCTCATTTCCAACGCCCCATAGTTTGTAATGGTTGCTCAGATACCAAGGCTTATAATCAATCACTTCCACATCATGTCCTTCGCTCTCCAAATAATTTTGAAGTGCAAATGCTTGAAGTGATGCCCCAAGATTATAGACATCATGACAAGTGATAGTTTTAATTTTCATTTAGCATACAGATTATTTTACAATCATTTTCATGAAGTGAAAAAGTTTTATTCTGCATTGTTCTATAATAAAGCTACTGATGTATATGAGTGTTGGAGCGACTAACAAAAAAGCAATATATGGGCAATCTGTATAGAGATTTACTCGTAGTATTTCTTTGAAAAAATAAGAGTAGAATAATGGGTGCATATGTAATACATATACAGCAAGACATGGCGCAGCTAGGAGATTAATCCTTCGACTGCTATAATGCATGCTTTTAAAAAATTGAAATAGGCAAATTGCCCCGAAAAAAACGAATATGGTATCATAGCTCAGAAGTGCGTCAAATGAAAACCCTAGCAACTTGGAATAGCAGATTTGAAATAATCCGCAAGCCATCATACTGATGAAATATCCTAGCAAATACCAACTCTTACAAAAGCTCCCCACTACTGGATTATAAAGCCTTATGTATCTTCCTGTTAGGTAAAGGAAAATGAAATTTATGATTCCATAGCCAGAGTCTTCGGTTATGGCAGGAAAATTTGTGATGAAACATAATGTAGGAACTATCACGAACGCTAAAAACATTGTTATTAGTAAGTTTTTGTAGCTTTTCTTGTTCAAATGCTCTATAAGGATATTTAAAAATGGACTAATTAGGCATAAAATAAAGTAGATTGTTATAAACCAGTACTGTTTGGTGACTACAGGTAATAGTTGCATCCAATCTTTTGAAAATGTCAGTGTATGAATTCCAAGAATTATAGAAATTATTAAAAAACCAACTGAATAAAATGTTACCATCCCATTCAGAGTTAGTAATTTTTTGTACTTTAGTTTTAAACCAAAGTATCCTGTGATCAATATAAAAATATTTACCGACACTGTGCAAAAAGGACGTATAACCTGATTAATATACCAAGAAGAGTCAAACGTGTTCTCGTATTTATGAACCATAATTATGTGTCCACAAATAATGAACAGCATACAGATGATTCTCAATAGTTCAATGTTTGAATCGCGTACTATTTGAGTGGGATTTTTATCAGTCATTTTAGTAAATTCTTAATATGGCTATATCAGTGCTTCAACTTTCTTTGCTTCAGTGAGATGGGTTATATTATTTTCCCTTTTCACTTCGTCTATGATAGATTTGCGCAGTTCGTTATCCGTAATCATTCGATAAATGCTATCAGCAATGCTCTTGCCATTCATCTCTGCAATCAATCCGTTTTTTTCGTGCGTGATTTGATTATACACCACGTCAAAATTAGTGCTAACTATCGGTTTCCCTAAAATTTTTGCCTCAGCAATAGTCATTCCAAATCCTTCAAATTTTGATGTTTGCACATACACATCAGCTTGTTCCATATATTTATAAGGATTGGTTTGAAGTCCAAGAAGAATGATGTGGTTAGTGAGTGCGTTTGTTTTTATGTTATGTTCTATTGTTTGCCGTTCTGGCCCCTCTCCGATAAAATACCATTTAAATTTTACTCCGTTTTCTTTAAGTATTTTTGCCGCTTCTATGGCAATATCATAACCTTTTGGGGGAACGAGTCTTCCTGTGGTGACGAATATGTATTCTCCATTGTCTTTTCGGAGATTGACACATGATTCTTTTGCAAGTTTGCGCGTCAAATCTGGATTTATAATATCCCAGACAGTGATGTATCTCTCTGAAAATTCGGGCATACGCATATCCATCATTTTGTGCAACACATCTGATACAGGGCAAATATAATCAAACTTTTGGTAGAATTTGCTGTTGAATTTTGTATTATATCCAGCTTTGAAAATGTCTGCATTTAGCCATGCAATTTTTTTGCAATCTGTGAATTTGTTTGCTGCAAGATAAGTCGGTATCCCTTGTTGATATGCTACCACTGTATCCCATTTCCCAGCAGGGATTTTTAATGCCCATCCTTGGCATTTCCACAATGTTTCTGCTGTATGCTCATTCTTTCCTATGAGTTTATTCCAACGGTACATTATAGAATAAAATAAACCACCCAATTTGAATTTTATACGTTCGGATTTTGAATATAAGGGTTGCTTTACAATATGCACATCTTCAGACAAAAGAGGCATAAATGCTCCGCTTGGATAACGCATCCACAGATATATTTCGTATTTATTTTGATTCAACAGAGGTAAAAGAGATACCAAACTTTTTTCTGCTCCACCACATGTTAAAGAATCAATGATGAAAAGTATGCTTTTGCGCATATTTATTGTTTTTTCACAAGCAGATATCCGAACGAATTAGCTAAATACATAAATAGTCGTTCTATTCGCCAACGTATTTTATATGCCAATGTTGGTCTTTCTTCTGCAGTTCGATATTCTCTCCATCCACCTAATGCAAGATGTTTGCAATAGCTATTGTCATCTATTGATGTGACGTCAAAAAACATTGAGGGGAAAACAGTAAGATAATCCAATTTTTGAATGACATTTTTAGAGGGATGTGGGTTATACCCGTATAGTTTTCCTATCTCGCTTTGTATAAATGGTAATAATAATGTACTATATTTTAATGCCATTGGCAATGAGTCGTCTTCAGATAGTTTAAAATGTCTATTATTATAATAAGATAAGCACTTTCCAATAAACTCATTATGATCTACTGCTCCGAAACAATGGCTTGTCATATACATTTCAGTACTTCGTCCTTCTACATGTATGGAGTTTTCTTTGCCAATAAAACAGTCTTCGTTCAGGAAACTATCCAATGATTTATATAAAAGGCAATCTGTATCTAGATAGATACCTCCATAATTGTATATTGCATATAAACGAACGAAATCTGCAGCAAAAGCCCATTTCTTTTCTTTAAGGGATTCTGATAACCAAACAGAGTCTATTTCTTTTATCTTTTCAGAATCCCAGCAAATAAAATTATATTCGGGCATGTATTTATGCCATGACTCGATACACATTTTTATTTGTGAAGGAAAATCTTCCCCTGAGAACCATGTGTAATGTATGATTTTTGGTATCATTGTATATAAATTATTTCTGTTGTATTTTAGATCTTATATTTTGCAATATTTCTATGCGGTCATTACTATTCATCATCACAAGAAAGCAAACAGACATAGTAATAATTGTTGCACAAAATGAAAATTCTATCAACCCTATAATATTGTCAACAAATAACGCTGATATATAATTAAGAATCAAGTATATTAACGAAACAGAAAGTAAAGAAGGAAACAGCGCTGACTTGATGTACTTCTTAATATGAAAATGTTTACATTGTTTTTTTAACAAAATGAGATTTGAAACACAGAAGAATATTTGTAGTAGAACAAACATCTGAAAACAGTTCTCATAATCAAAACCATCTTTAAGCATTATATACATTAGTGGTATGCTTAAAATACTGATTGTTCCATTGATGAATCCCATAAGCTTAACTTTGCCAACAGCATGAAAACCAACAATCAATATTAAAGAAATGCATGAGAATAAATTCATTATCAAAGAATATCTACATAACATAACAGTTGATGTTGGAACTTCTTTCAACCAAAGTTCTAAAATATAATTCATCTTTATATAAATTATAAAG
>ENA-UERK01000490-UERK01000490.1-human-gut-metagenome-genome-assembly--contig:-NODE-490-length-34340-cov-23.074045_pt1 | contig 34340 bp, 34 predicted proteins | sample MGYA00242957_ERZ507957 | MGnify/ENA primary metagenome ERZ507957 (study PRJEB26167, sample SAMN06115538) | human gut metagenome | host: Homo sapiens | place: China:Heilongjiang | collected 2015-11-06...
ACGATGTAGTAAACATGATCTTCCTTCAGGACTGTGAGCAGCGATGATTGGCATCAAAGATCAATGCTTCGGCGTGGTGATTGAGCTGACCGGCATCACGCGAGCAGAAGCGGCAGAGGCACTTGCTGCGTATTTTGAAACAACGCCGCAGCGCAGCTATGATAATTACGATACTGGAGGAATGACGATGGAGAAATCGCTGTATTTTGCCTATGGCAGCAATATCAATCTGGACCAGATGCAGTACCGCTGCCCGGATGCGACCGTCTACGGACAGGCTGTGCTGGACAATTATGACCTGCGCTTTCGCGGCAGCGGCGTTGCGACGGTCGAACCCAAGGAAGGCGCTTGTGTCTACGGCCTTTTGTGGGAGTTAACTGACAAATGTGAAGCATCCCTCGACCGCTATGAAGGCTATCCGCGCTTATATATCAAGCAGACGCTGGAGGTGCGGACGTTTGACGGACAGCGCGTCCCGGTCATGGCCTACATTATGAACCCCGAACTGCACCTGAAGCCATCCCTGCCGCCGAGAGACTACTATCTCGGTATCAAAACGGGCTACGAGCAGAACGGTCTGCCGGTTGGTTGCCTCAAATATGCATTCAAGAACTGCCTCAAAGTGTGCGGCATGGAACCGTATCCGAAGAAGTCACAGACAAGGACAACACAGAAAAAGCAGCAGAATCAGGAACGATAAAGCGCGTCTGCCATCACAGCAGACGCGCCGGGTCTATTTCTCGTTGTTCACAATGATATCCAGCATCTGCCGGGGCGTCACGACAAAGTGTTCGGAAGGAAAATGCTTCAGATTGCCTGTCACCAGATAGGTATCCTCTGTTTTGCGCTGCTCCATTGTCACTTCATAAAATACCACATCTTTTGGGTCAGGCAACTCCAGCATGAGCTTGTGTGCGTCTGCAAAAACAGCACGGGCGCTGATATTGTCCAAAAAATCACCGACGATACGCTCCGTCAGATGAAACTTTGGACGCAGAAGCACCTGGCGGTACTCTTCCAGAATTTCGTGGTTCAATACAGGCGTGATTGGTCCATCGAGCGCCAACTCCAAAATGCTTCCGGGAATAGAATCCCATTTCAGCATGGCGGATACGATGACATTCGTGTCAATGACTGCGTAATACTGCATCTCGTCTCAATGGCTTCTGGCTGCGGCGATTTCTGCGTTGATCTCGTCGAGCGACAGATCTGCGATTCCGTTTTCAGCGGCAATGCGGCTGGCTTCCTTCATGGCCTGAAGACCCTTGTTTTCGGGTTTCGGTTCCAGCTTCATGCTGAACGGAATGCCGTTTTCCTGAATCAAACGGGCAATACAGGCGCGCAGATACGTCGGCAGGTCGATTCCAAGCTGTTCGCAGATGCTGGCGGCTTTGATTCTGGATGTGTCTTCTGTGCGGAACTGAACCAATGAACTTGCCATAAACAATCCTCCTTGCATGATGTTCTATATGGATTATAACATGAAACAACGTCATTTGCAAGCAAATGAATGCAAACGATTTTATTATATACAAATGAAACCAACTTTATTACACGGAGGGGAAAGTATGGACGAAGAAAAGAATTTGAATGTTGAAAAGCCGCTCTGCCCACTGATCGGTCAGGACGGTAACATTTTTAACCTTGTCGGCATTGCGGCGAGGACGCTGCGCGAAGCTGGTCTGCGGAATCAGGCAAAGGAACTCACCCACCGTATTTTCAGCGGCGAGTGCCACAGCTACGGCAAAGCCCTGTGCCTAATTGGGGAATATGTGACGATCACAGACATTGGCGACTACAATCACAACCGCCGCGGAAAGGAGAAGGATAACTATGAGCGATGATCCCATGCGCATTCTGGTCGTGGAACCCACCAAAGATCCGTATGTCAAGGAGATCGACGGCAGCTTGGCGAGCATGCAGGCTATTGTGGGTGGTTTCATTCAGGCCGTCGAACCGTTTGATGATCCGAATGTCCTGCTGCTGTGCAACGAAGAAGCCAAACTCCTCGGCCTGCCGGAAAACCGCTTCCTGCGGAATCGCAATGGCATACCGTATGACATCATCCACGGCACGTTTTTCCTTGCACAAGGCAACGGTGAGGAATTTTGTTCTTTGAACGACAAGCAGATACAGACCTATACGCGCCTGTACTCCCGCGAAAAGCTGTTTGTCATGCAGCATGGAAAGGTGATCAATCAGCCGAAGAAAGGAAAATCGACGCATGAAAGATAACTACATCCTGACGGCAGAGTCCGTCACGGCAGGCCATCCGGACAAGCTCTGCGACGCGATTGCGGACAGCATTCTGGACACCTGTCTCAAAGAAGATCCCAATGCCCGCGTTGCCTGTGAAGTGCTGGCAACGGCGGGCAAAATTCTTGTTGCCGGGGAACTCCGCACAACGGCAAGCCCCGACGTGGAAGCCATCGTGCGGCAGACTGTTCGGAATGCCGGATATGACTGTAATTATCATGTAGAGGTGCGTCTACATACGCAAAGCCCCGATATTGCAGGTGCAGTCGATGGGGATACGCTAGGCGCGGGTGATCAGGGCATCATGTACGGCTATGCCTGTTGGGAAACGGTGGAACTGCTGCCCGCGCCGGTCGTGTTGGCGAACCGCATCACGAGCCTGCTCACCACCTGCCGGGAAGAAAAGCTGATCTCTGGCATTGGGCCGGACGGCAAAACACAGGTGTCCGTGCAGTATGCGTTCGGTGTGCCGGAGCGCGTGGACACCATTGTGATCTCCTGCCAGCATGATGCAGACAAAGACCCTGACGAGCTTCGTGAGGAACTCCGCAGGCTGGTCATTGACCGTGCCTGCCATGATGTGCGCATCGACGAGCAGACGAAGATTCTCATCAATCCGTCCGGCAGGTTTGTGCTGGGCGGCTTTGAAGCCGACACCGGTCTCACCGGCCGCAAGCTGATGGTCGACACCTACGGCGGGCTTGTACCCCACGGCGGCGGTGCGCTTTCCGGCAAGGACGGCACGAAGGTCGACCGCAGCGGTGCGTATATGGCGCGTTATGTGGCAAAGAACATCGTCGCGGCTGGTCTTGCCGATGTGTGTACGGTCAGTCTTGCCTATGCCATTGGGCAAACCGAACCGGTTGCCGTCGAGATCGACACACAGGAGAGCGGATGCTATGACGACGCATTTCTGACCGAAGCTGTCCGCCGCGTCTTTGATTTCACCCCGGCAGGCATGATCCGCGCGCTGGATCTGGACAAGCCGTTCTTCGCAGAAGTCTGCAACAACTGCCACTTTATGCACCCGCAGGCCGCATGGGAGCAGACGGACAAGGCAGAGAAGCTGCAGATGGCGTGCGCGGAACTGGAGGATGAACGTACATGACAAATTTCTTTCTGGAAGAACTGAGAAAGATCTATGGAGATGGGCGCGTGATCCATGATCCGCAATTCGTTGGCGAATGCTGCTACGGCAGTCTTGGCGATCTGCGGGTCAAAGCGCGATTTACAAAAGATATCGTTGCGAATCAGTATCCATACCTGACAGTTTCCATCCTGAATCCCACGAAAGTCGAAATTGACAGTGTTCGGATGAAAATCGGGGAAATTGTCAGCAGAAGCTGCCGCAGCACGAATCCGAATCTTCGCAATACGGAACCGCACATCTGGGTTGATGGAAAAACGCCGCAGTGGTATGCCTGCTGCCCCGGTTCGCGTGATTACACGCTGCTGACGAATGCGACTGCGGAATATCTCAGCGTTTTTGAACTGACGCACGAACGGGTACAGAATCGACAACATACTCAAAAAATGAAGGGAGCGGATGCCCATGCGTGATAAGCCCAGATGGGAGATCATCCACGGAGACAGTCTTACCGTGTTGGAGAGCTTTCCTCCCGGCGCGTTCGACGCCGTCATCACAGATCCGCCGTATGCGTCCGGTGGCCGCACGCAGGCGGAAAAATCCAAAGCCACCGCAAAGAAATATTCCAGCATGGGCGGCAACGCGCCACCCGATTTTGACGGCGATGCCAAGGATCAGCGCTCATGGACCCGCTGGGCGGCAGAGTGGCTGTACCTTGCCAGACGCGCAGCCAAACCCGGCGCGCCGGTCTGTATGTTCATTGACTGGCGGCAGCTTCCCTGCGCCAGCGATGCGCTCCAGTGGGCAGGCTGGATCTGGCGCGGCATTGCCGTGTGGGATAAGGGAAACTCCCGCCCGCAGAAGGGACGTTTTCGCCAGCAGGCAGAATACATTGTCTGGGGCTCGAACGGCGATATGCCGGTCAGCCGACCCGTGCCGTGTTTGCCGGGTGTGTTCAAATACGGCAATCCGCAGAACCGCATCCACCTGACCGAAAAGCCGTTGCAGCTCATGCAGGATCTCGTCAAGATCACAGAACCGGGCGGTCATATCTTGGACCCCTTTGCAGGCTCCGGCACGACAGTTCTGGCTGCGATCAAGGAAGGCTATAACGCGACCGGCATCGAGGTCACGGACGTGTACGCAGATCTTGCCAGAAAGCGACTGGAATCGGAATTGAACGCTGCGTAGCGACTATTGTAGCGACTAAAAAGAAAACCAAAATGCAAACCAAGGAACTGTTTGCATTTTGGAAAGGAGGAGCGACGAAGCGGATGAGAGATGACTTTTTGATGCGCAGCATAAAAAGTCGTCGCGAAGCAGCGCAGTCCGCGACGACGCGCGCAAGCATAGCGTTTTGGTACCAAAAGGCAGCTTGCAGGGAGAACCCTGTCCCCAATATGCCGCCTGCGGGCGGAGAAAGGAGCGCCGTGCGGAAGAATCAGTACAATCTGCATATCCGGCTGGATGAGGACGAACGCGCCGCGCTGGAAAAGGGCTTACAGGCCAGCGGCCTGCCGCTGTCGGCCTACCTGCGCAGGCTGATCCTCGGAGAAAGCATCCAAGCCGCGCCCTCGGAAGAACTTCGCAGGCTGCGCACGGAGATCCATCAGATCGGCAACAACATCAATCAGCTCGCCCGAAAAGCGAACGCCGGGTTTGCCAGCCGTGATGAGGTCACACGCGCCCTGCGGATGCTGGATCGTGTTTACGAGCTTATGTATGAGTTTTCAAAATAGAAATGGCGATTACAAAAATCCTGTACCGCAACGGTGGACTTGCTCAGGCCATTCAATATACTACGAATCCAGATAAGACCGATCAGTGTGTCCTTGTCGATCATTGTAATTGCGACCCCGGTTTTGCATATCAGCAGATGATGAATACAAAACGGCGGTTTCACAAAACGGATGGACGCCAATGCTATCATATTATCCAGTCCTTTAAGCCGGATGAAATCTCACCAGAACTGGCGCATGAAATTGCGAAACAGTTCGCAGCAGAGCATCTGCAAGGATATGAAGCCGTAATCGGAACGCACGTCGATAAAGGGCACATCCATTCGCATATCGTTTTTAATTCCGTCAATGCGGATACCGGCATCAAATACCACAGCACGCTTCAAAACTATTACCAACAAATCCGCGGGATCTCAGACCGGCTCTGCGCAGAAAATGGTCTATCCGTAATTCTTCAAGGAGAGCGTACAAAAACGGTCAGCTACATTGAATGGCTCCGTCAGTCCAAAGGTCAGCCGACGTTCCGTTCCATGCTGGAAGCGGACCTGCGCGATGCGATTGCCGACGCGAACGATCTCGGTCACTTTTTCCTGCTCATGGAGCATAAAGGATACGAGCTCCACCACGGCAACCGGCTGGGTTTCCGATTGCGCGGGCAGGAGCGTTTCATGTATCCGGAGCGCAAAAACGCAGCATATTCGGAAGAAAACATTGAGCGCGCCATTGCGGGCAATCTGACAGAGATTGAAGCCGGTACCAGACCGGCGTTCCTCCCGCGCCCAAAGCCCCAGCCATACCGCCCACATCCAAAGTACAAGGGATTCCTTGCGCTTTACTATCACTACTGCTATCTGCTTGGCCGCATTGAAAAGCGACAATATCCGCCGCGCATGACGCCGCATCTCCGGCGGGAGCTTATGAAAGCCGAAACCTATAAGGCTCGGCTGAAATTTTTGCAAGAGAATGGCATCTCCACGGCAGATGACCTTACCGCCTGTATGCAGCAGGCAGAAAACAAGGTCGCACAGCTCGCCAAGCAGCGCACGATTTTGAACGTCCGTAAGAAAAAGCGCAAGAAGCTCTTTGACGCGCTGGCTGCGGAAGAAGCCCTTGCTATGAGCAAAGCCCTCTACGAAGAAGGACTATCCGGCATGGAATCTGAGTACGCGCAATATGTAGAAGCAAAAGCCACACTGGACACCTGTGGCATTTCGCGGCAGGCTCTCACGGAAGAAAAAGCAGACATCTACGAGCAGCTTGCACAGATCAACAAGCAGATCCGTGCCGAGCGGCAGAAGATCAAGCTGTGCCGCGAGATTGCGGACTCGGCAGCGGTCATGCAGCGCGATGTCGCTGCACAGGAAAAATCTCGACATGAGAAAGAATCGTCGCAAACACGCGACCACGAATAGAAGGAGGTGATTTCCCATCAACGTAGGAAACAGCGAAGCCGCCGAGCAGGTCGTTCACATGATGCTATCCGGCGGCGAGGTTGCGGTCAAGCTGGCAGGCAGCGCGGCTAAAAATGCTGCGGCGATGCTGCTGGCGTTGGCGCGCAATCATAAAAAGGTCTACGGCAAGACTAGCCTCAAGAAAATTCTTCAGCAGACACGCGACATCCGCACGTTTTCCCTGACACCGGAGCAGTATCGGGAATTCAGCCGTCAGGCGAAGGACAAGGTGCTGTTTGCGGGCATTCAGGACAAGGAGCAGCCGGACGCGCCCATTGACCTTGTTATTCCGACGACCGATCTGGAATTGGCAAACGTCATTTTCGAGCGTCTCTTTGGTTCACTGGAAAAGCCGCAGGAGGAACGTTCGTCAAAAAAAGAGTCTCGGTCGGAACGCTCCTCGGACGATACCGGCAGCAGCTCGCCTACGAACAGGAAGAACTCGAAGAATAAACGACCGTCGATTGGCGAACAGCTTCAGTCCTTCCGCGAAAAGCTGTCCGGTGTCGAACCGCGCGTCCCGACCAAGGGAAAAGGCGAAAAACAAGGACATAATGATCTATTCGTGTAATGTCTTATTCAGCGGGAAACCAACGATTTAAGAACCAAATAAAATTATGTAATAGCATGAAAAGTTGCTGACAGTCCGTTTCGCTGACAGACCTTTTGCTCATTCCGTGGCTGATGAAGTTACGATTGATGGTTTCAGGTTCGTTGGTGAAATTATTACCACTTGCGAACACTGTTTCCAGACAAGCAATTACATTTGCCCATTGAAGAACGAATAACAGAAATTGTTCATCGCTGGGCTTCGTCTGTTCTTTGAAATAATCAACTCCACCCTTTCCTGGGTGTCTCCATTTTGTTTCTGGTTGCTTGCCAATCAGCATTGAATCAAGCATACTAAATATGAGTAAAGAACAAGCCTTATACTCTTTATTCTGAAAGCAAAAAATAGCTGATCCCAAGTCTTTTGATTGTGGCAGGTCTCGTTGGAGTGATCTGAAAACACAGTTTGTGTTGTCCTCCGAGAGAAATATCCGCATCCGGTTATACTCATCTGTGCGATCAATTGGTTTGTGATAGAAGAATTTCAATATAGCATTCGGGTGCAGCGTCCATCCATACTCACCCCATTGACGATGGCTTTTCAACAGGTTCTCTTTTTCTTCTTTAGAAACCGATGGTATAGAAACTCCTGCTAAAAGTTGATCTATCTCATTGAAAGCACACTGGAATTCAGTCAATGCGGGTTGTAACTGCTCCATGATTGCGTTGAGTTCTTTTTGAGCAGACATGAATTCTTCAGCAATTGGGGCAAGTTTTTGTATCCATTCTTGATTGATACGAATGCTTTCTAAAACCTCTTCGGAAATAGGTGGGAGAATTGGCGCACCAATCCATGCCGTTCTTTCATGTAGCTGTGATAATTCAGATTCGGAATAAATCGACGAAAAATCAATGTCCCACGGCTGTTTCACCATAATTCCCCTTTCGCTACGGTCAAACAGTAGTTTGCCCAGACGTTTTATATTTTCACATACATTATAACATGAGTAAAAAATGCAAAGCAATATGATGCACAATTCTAGAAGTAATTTTAGAGGTGATGCCTATCCGAAAATCAAACGATACTCTGTTCTACCTTATCGGAATAATTCCCGTCATCTGGCTTGCCCTCCTGCTGGCGCAGTCTCTTGGCGGCGGGCTGCCGGAGCTGCTGCGGAATCTGACAGCAGCATTAGAGCAGCCAACGAATATTGTGTGGACGGACAAAAGCCTGCCCACCATCCTCATCTGCCTTGCCGCTTACGGCATGGCAGTTTTGCTTTACCGGACGAATCAGGGCAGGACCCGCGACGGCGAGGAACACGGCTCCGCGGCGTGGGCGACACCAGCCTCCGTCAACGCGCAGTTTGCGCAGAAGGACAGCATCCCGCTGACCCAGCACGTCCGGCTCGGCTTGGATACGCACGAGCACCGCCGCTCTCTAAACGTGCTGGTCATTGGCGGCAGCGGCGCGGCCAAGACACGCAGCTTTGTGCTGCCCAATATCCTGACCGCAAACACCAATTATGTCATAACAGACCCCAAATCTGAAGTGCTTCTTGCCACGGGCGGCTACCTCAAAGAGCAGGGCTACGACGTGCGCGTTCTGAACCTTGTGAATCTGGAGCAGTCGGATGGCTACAATCCGTTCCGCTATCTGCGGGATGAAAAAGACGTACTGAAGCTGGTCAACAACCTGATCCAGTCCACCACGCCGAAGGGCAGCCATGAATCCGATCCATTCTGGACGAAGGCCGAAACCGCACTCCTGCAAGCTATCATCCTCATGCTGTTTCAGGAAGCCCCGGAATATGAACAGAACTTCTCGATGGTCATGCGCGTGCTGGAATACGCCGAGGTGCGCGAGGAAGATGAAGGTCATGTGTCTCCGCTCGATCTGCTTTTTGAATCCATTGAACGAAGAAAGCCGGACAGCGTCGCTGTCCGGCAATATAAGGTGTTCAAATTAGCCGCGGGCAAGACCGCAAAATCGATTTTGGTGAGTACGGCTGTCCGTCTTGCACCCTTTAATCTGCCGCAGATTCAAGCCTTGACCGAGCATGACGACATGGACCTTTACACGTTGGGAGAAAAAAAGGTTGCGCTCTACGCTGTTATCCCCGACAACGACAACACGTTTAATTTCCTTGTGAGTCTACTTTACGCACAGGCGTTTCAAGCCCTGTATTACAGCGCAGACCAGATCCACCACGGCCCGCTGCCGCGTCACGTTCGCTTTGTGCTGGATGAGTTTGCAGCCATGCCGCTGCCAGGCTTCACCCGCGAGCTTGCGACGATGCGCTCACGGTCTATCTCTGCAAGTGTTATCATTCAGAATATGGCACAGATCAAAGAATTGTATAAGGATAGCTGGGAGACAATTCCAGGAAACTGTGATACCATTTTGTATCTCGGCGGCAACGAATCGTCAACACACAAATACGTTTCTGAAATGCTCGGCAAAGCCACGATTGATACCAAGACGCGCGGCCAGACGAAAGGCAAATCCGGCTCCTACTCGACCAATTTCCAGATATCCGGGCGCGAGCTGCTGACCCCTGACGAGGTGCGAAAGCTGGACAATCGCTATGCGCTGCTGTTCATCCGCGGTGCAAGCCCGGTCATGGATGAAAAGTACGATCTCATGCACCATCCCGCAATCTCGCGCAGCTCTCTTGGCGGTGCAGCGCCTTACATCCATCACGGAAGCAAACCGTCCATTTACACCGGCCGTCCGCTGTTCCGTGTGGGCGGCACAGAAAATTTGAATCCATTGAAGGAGGAATTTCATTGAAGAAACCTTTTGAATCCAAAGCCAAACGGCTCTATTCCATCTTCGCCAGCGTGTTTTTCATGCTGGCGGTTTTTGTTGTCCCGGCGTTCGCGGCAGACGGCGATCCGCTGACGGTCGTGAATAACCTGAGCGATTTTATCTTTTCCCTGATTCGTGCGGTCGGCCTGATTTTGCTTGGCTTCGGCATTTTGCAGGTCGGTTTGTCGCTCAAATCGCACGATCCGTCGCAGCGCGCAAACGGCATCCTGACTGTTGCTGGCGGTATCGTCATTACATTCACCAAGGAGATCATGACGCTGATCACCGGCTGATAACACCGTGGGGAGAGCGTGAAAGCTCTCCCCGATACAACTGGAGGTGATACCATCTCAAGTGGAAACTGGATCATAGGTAACCTCAATTCCTCGCTGGAAACGTGGAACAGCAAGCTGTCGGAAATTTGGACGCTGTTGACCACCAGTCCGGAGAACTTCAAGGGCGGCGGGATCTGGAATGTGATTGTCGGGATCAACGACGCGCTGAAGGCAATCGCGTATGCGCTTCTGGTTCTGTTCTTTGTGATTGGCGTCATGAAAACCTGCGGCAGCTTTACGGAGCTGAAACGCCCGGAAGTGGCGTTCAAATGTTTCATCCGTTTTGTACTGGCACAGGCGGCGGTCACCTACGGCATGGAGCTGATGACGGCGCTGTTCTCGATTGCGCAGGGTGCGATCCAGACGATCATGGGTGCGTCCGGTCTCACGGCAATGGAAGCATCCACACTGCCAGCCGAGATCGCAACGACGATTGAAGACGTCGGCCTGCTGGAGAGCATTCCCCTCTGGGCGGTGACACTGCTCGGTTCGCTGTTCATCTGGGTGCTGTCGCTCGTCATGATTTTGACCGTCTACGGCCGCTTTTTTAAGCTCTATATGGCGACGGCGATTGCGCCGATCCCGCTGTCGAGCTTTGCAGGACAACCCTCCAGCAGCATCGGTATGGCGTTCATCAAAAGCTACGCCGCCATCTGCTTGGAGGGCTGTGTCATTTTACTGGCCTGTATTATTTTCTCACAATTCGCGTCCAGTCCACCTGTCATAACGGAAGGACTCGCCCCGGCAACGGTCGTCTGGAACTATATTGGCGAGCTGGTATTCAATATGCTGGTGCTCGTCGGCTCTATCAAGATGTCCGACCGTATCATCCGGGAATTGATGGGACTTGGATAAAAAGCCTCCATCCGCAATGGGATGGAGGGCGACATCAGAGAGATTTTATTACATGGTTGTAATGATCAGGATGCAATCAACTTTCCGTATTCGTACAGTGTATCGCTTGGCAGGTCGATCTCATCATTCCAATACACGCAGGTACGGCTCGGATCAAGCTGTACCTGATTGAACAGACCGTGAATCGTCGCCAAATCGCGATAGCTCTCGATCTGCTCCATATCATCTTTTACATCATACAAAACCTTGCGACCATCATCAAACACAATGCGTAGGCAATAATCCGGCATGGGTCTTACTTCTTTGATTCTTGGCAGCATAACAACACCTCCATTACAGCGGCGGCAATTTCTCCAACTTCTGCGTATCCCACATTTCAAGTAGCCTATCCTGATGCGCACTCATCCATTCCTGCACAAGCTGCTGCGCTCTCGTTGGGAGATCTCCCTCTGTCATCTTCATCGTTTTCAAATCAAAAATACCAATATGTTCCCCATATAGAGCATGCAAATGACTAGGTTCGTGTTCTTTCGGCTTGAAAAACATTTTAATGACGATCCCATAAAACCTACAAATCTCAGGCATTTCATGTCGCTCCTTTATCAGCGTTCCTATTTTTATTATACCCAAATCACAAAAAATTTCAAGCGGAACACATTTCCACAGCCATCTCGGAACCGGGATATACGGCAGCAGCTTTACAAGCGATACCGCTGCAAATAGAAAATCGGCGGCTGTATCGAATCTGGCTCCGAAGGAGCTGACATTGTTGGTTTTTCTTGCGATCATGCCGTCTGCCATATCGCTCAGTCCGCACGTCAGATACACCGTATAGAACACAGCCGAGAACACGGGGACGAACGCCAGAAGAATACTCCCTAAAATGCGGATCCCTGTAATTATGTTTGCAATGTGCGTTTTCATTCTGCGGTTCCGTTGACGATTTTGGCGTAGAGTTCTTCCGGGATCATGGGAGAACCGATCTCCGCCAGAAGTGCTGTGTCGATCTGGCCGGTTTGCGCGTACTGCCGCCCGGCCCTGCGAACCAGCTCCAGCCGGGGAACCGTCACAACGGCGGCCTCCGGTGCGTTGAACATAGGGCTTTCCGGTACGGTCAGAATTGTGTGATTGTTGGGGAACAGCAGCTCAAACTGCCGTACTGCCGGTTCAAAGTTGCGCCTGCTGTTCGGAAACCCGCAGCCGCAGATCATCAGATACCGCAGGTGAGAGTAATCCCGCTGATCGACATGGATATAGCGCCCGTTCACCTCTTTCATTGCCATAGAGGACAGGGGGAGGGTTCGGTCAATGAGATTTTTAAGCCCTGCGGGCATTCCGTAGCAGTAGAGCGGATAGCTGAACAACAGCAAGTCGCTGCCCAGCATCTGCTCCAGAATCTCACACATATCATCGTCGATGGCGCAATGTCCGCCGTTGTATTTGCAGACAAAGCAGCCGCGGCAAAACTCGATATGCTTGTCAGTCACATCAATCGTACGGATTTCCTGCGCGGCAGCTTCTCTCATGCCGTCCAGAAATGCACGGGTAATGTGCATGGTATCGCTTTTCTCTTTCTTTGGACTTCCGTTAAAAACAAGGATTTTCATCTCTAATTGACCTCAGTCATTTTTTCCGCAACCTAAAAAACGCAGCACAAACCGATGATCTCGGATCGCACTGCGTCTAAGCGTCTGGCATTTTGAGTTCTTCAATTTTTCCGTCCTTGAAACGGATCACGCAGGTATATTTGCACTTCGGACAGAATAGAGGGAACTCCTCTAATACCGTGCGCGGCCGTATCTGCGTCCTTGTTTTGCCGCCGCATTTTGGGCAGCAAAGCCAGCCAATTTTGGTGTCTGCGTTGTCCGCCATCTGAAATCACCTCGGTTTATTTGGAAATCAGCGCTCGGAATTCGGCATCACGGTCAAAGGTGCCGGCCGCAAAGCCAGGAATCTCCTTGATGGATTTGCAGATGCTGATGCTGAAGCCCGTCAGAATCTGCCCGATCTCCCGGTCGGAGTATACGCATGGAAGGGGAATCTGTCAATAGCGGGGAGAAACATTTTCCGTTTTTTCACCCTTTTCAAGAATCGTTCCCGGTATCGCGGCTGCCGTGCCCAGGAACGCAGCCGCTTTCGCAGAAGTCAAGCTGGCGCTGAACCTGGAAGTTCAACGCCAGCTGAGTAACCGCTGATAACCGCAGGTGATTGATTCAGCGGTTACCTGATGGGATGGAGCGAAGGCTCTTTACCGCACGTTGAAGCATGCGGCGGGGGCTGATTTGATGTTATTCAAAGTCGCCGTACAGCCATTGCTGGCTGCTGCCGGTAAGACGGTAATGGATCTCAAAGACGTCGCTGTCTGTGCCGCCGCTTCCAATGGAAACTGCACAGTCAAGCCATGTTTCCGTTTCGGATACTGCTGCGCCGATGCTTTCCAGCGGAATGACCATCTGAATCCGACCCGCTGCAGGCGACCACTCGACTCTTGCGCCGCTTTCCGTATTGGAAAAGGCCCACGCGGAACCGCTTATCTCATAGCGATCAACTGTTGTTGAATCGCTGCTTCTGACGAATGCCTTTGAAAAGCTGTGCGGCAAAGACGTTCCGTTCAGGGTCGACGTAGTGCCTGCCGCGCTTTCGGTACTGCTTCGGATATGAGCCCCGACCTGGAAAACCGTTTCCGCACAGTACGCAGGCAGACTGCCGGATTCATTATCAACACGGATATAAAGATTGCTCATATCGTTTGTGATGTACACCTTCTGAATCGATAGATCGCTTGACACAGCGTCTGCGCAGGCGTCCAGATAGTACGGCACAAATTCGTACTGCGTCCAGTCTCCCTCGCAGCCGTCATGAACTGCAAGTTCCTTATAGCAGCCCGCGTTGGAGCGATCCGGAATGATCCGCATATCCAGATCGCCGTTCCAGACAAGCGCCGCCAGAATGAAGGATGCCGCAGTCGTCGGCTCCGTGGCGGTCGAAACACAGGGCTTCTCGGTAACATCGCTGACGCATTCCCCGGTGAACATATATCCGGCGCAGGTTCTGTGCAGATTCCAGTCGAAGATATTCTCTGCTTTCTGACTGTCGCCTGTGTAGGCGCTGCAAATCGCATTCCAGTTCGAGATCTGAGGCCAGCTCGGGGAAACTTCGACAGCTTCGTCACCGGACGGACTGTAAATACTGTCCTTGCTGTAGTAGGTGTCCATTGCATACCGGGCCATGCCGTATTCATCATCCAGGAGATCCGCTTCAAAGGCGCTGATCGTGTCACGGGCTCTGGAGGAATTGATGTCAATGATGCCTGTAGTGAACAGAATAAGTCCGGCGCCATCCTTGATTCTCGACACACTGTTGTCCCAACGGATATCCTTGATAAAGTACTTTCCCTTTGGATACCAGAGGCCATTTGCAAGCGTGTCGTCTCGGTTGATTGCGGATTTGATGGTGCTTGCTGCGCCGTTATAGCTGTCAGCGAGTCCTTGCAGACCCTTCTGCGCAGCCATTTTACCCATTGCTTCAAGCCCGGCGGCGTAAAGTGCCTGCGTGTACGTATAGACGCCGTAATTATCCATGTCCTCAAAAATACTGAAATCCTGCGGCCCGAACCCGTTGCTGTCAATATTGTTCATCACATAGTTCGCCGCTGCAGTCAGCTGCAGCCAGAGTTCGTCGCGCAGCTGTGTGCTGCTTGTCTCCAGACAGTGCCGGTACACGCCGTACAGGAACCAGCCGATCGTATCGTGTTCAGGCTCGATGAATTCCGCACGCTGGTTGCTCCAGACGTCAATACAGGTATTGAAGGAACCGGCGGTTTCGCCGGAGGTAAGCTGCCGGGCGGCAAGCCAGCGCCAGTATTGCGCCCCTTCCGTGGTAAACCCGGCTGCGTCCAAGGCAATTGCCGTGACGGAAGCATCGCGGGTCCAGACCTTATAACCGTAATCATAAGGGTTGGTGGTTGCTACATGCGCGCCGTCTCCGGTTGTCGAACCCGGACGGAGCGTGTTTTTTATCATGATAAGATTGCGCTTGTACATCTTCGCAAGCTCCGGGTTTGAGAAGCTGGGGACTGCTTTCCCGTCTTCCAGCCATGCTCCGTAATACGTTTGTGTATATGTGAGCCAATCGCTGCCGTCGCGCGCATTCAGGGAGGAAACCGTCTGGTTGAGGTCGGCCAGCGTCGCGCCGTATGCAACATAGCCATAGAGGGTACAGGATGCGCCGGCGGACAACTCTGCGGTTTTCAGGAATGCACCGGAAACAGCATTTGCAGATGCGGAGCGGTTATTTGCAACTGAGCCGCTGCTGTGGAAGGTGTACCACGGACTGCAGGAGCTCGAGGCAGTATTGCTGTCGGCGTCGTTCGCAACCTGGAACCCGGCGCAGCTGCCCCATGTGCCGAGCGCCAGATACGGCATACCAGCGGAGGATCTGTCAAAAATAATAGCGTTTTGTGTATCGCTGTATGACGCGCTGATTGCGGAAGTCCCTGTGTTGGCAGGATTCAGCATATCCAGAACGGAAATGCGCTTGCTGCCGGCAGATGTGTTTTTGATGCTGTACTGCGTAAGCAGGACAGGCATGTTTGGCAGTGCGCAATAATTTCTGGAAATCTCAATACCAGCCGTTGGAACGCCGTCGTATTCCAGATAATTTGTCCGCAAAATACCGGTTTCATCAAAATACCCTTCAACATCGAACAACTCGCCGGAGGAATAATCCTTCGCACCTGTTTCATCGCGGAAGAACCCGGAGTAATCCCGAATCTGGTTTTCTCCCCAGCTGCTGCTTACATGCAGCTCGCGGATGCCCGCCGGGTTGTCTGCCGCGTCTTCAGAGCAGAGCTGCGTGCTCTGCCAGATCGCCATCATATCCTTCGCGTTGGAAAGATACAGGCTCCGGGTGCTCTCATGCTTTTCCTCGACGGTCAGACTGTCGATGTTGATGGCATGGTTATTATACGCGATCCGGACTGTATGCGTCCCCGCAGTCAGGTATTTTCCGACCTCGCTCGTCGACCACTCGTCCCACGATGCCAGCGACGGAAATACAGCGGTGGCCTCGAAGACACCGTCAAAGAGCACCTTTGCTGAAGCGTAGTACCCGCCGGCGTTTGCATACCGGATCAGGAAGGAATAATCTCCCGCTTCTGCAAGATCGACAGAGAACTCGACAAAATCGCCCTTGGCGTCAAAGTGGTCAACAAATCCGGTTCCGGTGTATCCTGCATGATCGGTGTTCGTCTGCACACCGGACAGCACAGCTGCCTCCGCCTCGTATCTCGTTTGCGGATATTCCTTTGCAATGGTGGGAACCTGGAGAAGAAGCGAGACGAAAAGCACAAGGATTAAAAGAATGGATATTGTACGTTTCATATGAATCCTCCTCACTCTTTTGTCAACTGAAGTCCGGCGTTACCTCAATCGTATTTCCTACCTGCACAATGTGGTTGTTCCCACTTTCCCATGCTTCATCGTTCAGCAGGATCTTGAATTCCACGCTGCCGCTGACGGGGCGCTCCATTTCAAAGACCCACGTGTTCGCATCGACATTCTGGAGCTTTCGGCCGGAAGACCAATCCAACGGCAGCGTGTCCCCACGGATATACAGGGTGTTGCCATAGCCCGCATCACAGTGTACGATCACGGTCGTTTTCTGATAATCGGGCTGTTTGTACTCCTCCGGATATCCGCTTGTAAGCAGGACTGCGGAGTTTGCCGGGATCGTGACAGTTACCACTCTGGAGTTCGCCTCGGCTCCTTCCGTTACGTTTACAACATAATCCGTATTCAGCAGGTCGGTTAACTGCGTGCCGATCGTGTAGCTCGTTTTTCCTGCGTTCAGGGTGATCGTCTTTGTCTGTGCGCTGGCAGAGTTATTGAAAACACAGAGAATTTCCCTGCCGTTTCCCTCGTTTCTCCGGCTGAATGCATAGACCGGATCGCCGTAGCTGTAATACAGCTCGTTCTGTACGCCGTTGATGAGCACATCGCCGTATGTTTTTCTGAGCTCATTCAGACGCTGGATAAAATGGAAGGTCGTCGTATCCTCACTGAAGCCGGTCATCATCTCGCGGTTGTAGTAGTTCAGCGTTTCCTCCGAGTATTGAAAATTTCCGGCCATGTTCTGCTCTGTTCCATAATAGATAACGGGGATCCCGCGCGCCGCATACTGGAAGGCCAGCGCCATGCGCAGCTTTGCCCAGTTGTCGCTCGCATTTGCAAGGAACCGGGAACGGTCATGGTTATCCAGGAAGGTAAACAGGTGCGAGGCGTCTTTGTATTTGCCATCCTGATCAAAGACCCATTTGACGCCGCCCCATTCTTCTCCTTTGCAGAAAACGTTGTTCAACTGGAAGTACAGCGGATAATCCAGCATGCCCCACATATAATTCATGATCGAGGCGTTTTCATCCACCGAACCGGTAAAGGCTTCGCCAAAGCTGTGCTTTCCGGTATGGGCTTCGTAGAGCGTCAGATACTGCGGAGGAATTTCAATTACAGCATCCACGCGGGAGCCGGAAAAGCCATAGCTGAACCAGCCGCTGTTATTCGCCTGGTTCCAGTATGCGGACATCAGTGCGGCCCAGCATTCCGGATTTTCCTGCGCCAGATCGTCCAATCCGCCAAGGCTGTAATTCTGTGCTTCCTCCGGATTTGTAAAGTCGCTGATGTTTGGCGTGTTATGATACCAGGCCGGATTGTCAAACGGCGGAGCGGGCTTATAATCGGCAGGTTCATAGGTCGTCGCCGGGTATTCCAGATAATCGGCCGTATGGTTGAGCTGCGCATCAATGATGACTTTCAGCTGCAGCGCATCCGCAGCGGCCATAAGCGCGCGTAATTCTGCTTCGGTACCGAAGTGAGAATTGGGGCTGTTGAAATCCTTTGTGTAGTAACCGTGATATCCTGCCTCGTCGCCGGAACGGCTGTATGTTTCGTTTTCCTGCGGTGCAGAGATCCAGATAGCGGTAAAACCCATGTCCTTGATATATTGAAGCTTTTGCGTCAGACCGGCCCAGTCGCCGCCCTGATAATAATGAAGATCTCCCGGACGGTACTCCTCATTGAATGTCCCGTTGTTGCTGGAATTGCCGTCAAAGAAGCGATCCGTCATAAGCATGTAAACGGTATCGTTTTCTTCGAGATTCTGCGAGGAATAGCTCACCTGATTTGTCCCCTCCTCATCAAGCGCTGTGCTGCGCGTGTACGCTGTTCCGGCACCGAGGACGGACACGCAAAGCGAGGCGATCAGAAACAGCGCGAGTATGGATTTTTTGTGTTTTTGCATAATGCTGCTCCTTTCGTGGATGATTATCCCTTAATTGCGCCAGCAGCGATTCCGTTCACGATATTTTTTTGCATGAAAATGTAAAAAAGAATGACTGGAATTGTGGTCACAACAAAACCTGCCATGATCAGATGCCACTGCTGGTTATACTGTCCATAGAAGTACATCTGGCTGAGTGGAATGGTGATCGGTTTTCCAAGAATCAGATACGGAAGAAGAAAATCGTTCCAGACCCAAAGAACATTGAGAATCGCGACGGTGGTCAGGATCGGTTTGATAAGCGGCAGAACGATCAACACAAAGCGCTTCAGAACGCCGCAGCCGTCAAGCAGCGCAGCCTCTTCCAGTTCTCCCGGGACAGAGGATACAAAGCCCCTGATCAGAAAAATCGGAATCGGACACTGCAGCCCGCAATAAATCAGGATCAATCCCCATATATGCCCAGTCACATGCAGATCCCGCGCTGTAGACAGCAGGGAAATCATGATCGTGTGAAAGGGTACAAACATAGAGGAAAGAAACAGCAGCATGAAGCATGCAGACCAGCGGGATTTCCATTTTGCAAGCGCGTATCCTGCGAGAGAACTGACGATCAGATTCAAGACCACAACGCCAGCGGTCAGGATACAGGAGTTCAGCAGCGCTTTCGGAAAGTCTGCGGTTTCGATGATTGTTTTATAGTTCTCGAATGTTGGCCTGGAGGGGAAAGAGATGGCCGAGGTCAGAATTTCCCCTTTTGTTTTAAAGGAGTTGACGATTGCAATTAAAACCGGGAAGAAATAGAGAACGGCGATCACACCGACAAGAATTGTGATTGCATATCCGCCCTTGCCTGCTCTTGCTTTACGCATTTGACGCGTCCTTTCTGCCTTGGAACAGATAAACTGCCGCTGTAATGGCGGAGATGATCAGAAACAGGATGATGGATTGCGCGGTTGCGTATCCTGTCCGGTTGGAGCTGAAGCCTGTGTTGTAGATCTGGAGCGCGATCGTTGTCGTTGCGCCGGCGGGGCCGCCGGAAGTCATGGCCATAGGAATGTCAAATGCCTTAAAGCACGACGCCAGACAAAGGATCACATTCATGACGACAACCGGCGCAAGCAGCGGGAGCTTGATCCGCGTGATTACCGTCCATTTATTCGCACCGTCTACTGCGGCGGCTTCCAGCAGGTCTTTGGAAATATTCTGAAGTCCGGCAATATAAATGATCATATAATAGCCCGCGCATTGCCAGATCGCAGTCAGGCCGATCGAATACACGGCCAGCTTCATGCTGCCCAGCCAACTGATCTGATACGCTTCGGGGATCCCAAATGCCTGCACGGCAGAGCGGTAGACGTTTCCATAGAGAAATACCCAGACGAATCCGACAATGATCAGGCTCATCAAATTGGGAAGGAAGAAAACCGCCCGAAACAGCTTCTTGAAGTGCGTATTTGAATCCAGAAGAAGTGCCAGCACAAGGGCCGAAACGTTTGCCCCAAGCGTTACAAAGAGCGTATAACGGACTGTTACCCAAATCGCGCGAAGAAACGCGCGGTTTGACAACGCCTCTTTGAAGTTGGCAAGACCAATGAAGTGAAAATGTTTATTGTAGCCGTATGCGTCTGTAAACGCCAGCACAAGGCTCTGGGCAAAAGGAAGCAGAAAAAATGTGAAGAAAAAAGCAAATGCGGGCAGGATAAACAACAGATACGTCTGGTTTTGCTTTCTTCTCCATACTTCCGTTTGATAGTGTGTTCTATGTATGATCTTCGCCTCCCCGGTCGTCCCGCGTCGCAAATGACCTGCGGCGCGGGACATGTAGTATCAGTTTGCCTGACTTGCGGCCAGCGCGTTGTCCCATGAGGCGTCCAGACCGGCCAGGATATGCTCCAGACTGTCCTGATCCAGCAGGTAGCTCGACAGAACGCTTTCATATTCCGGGCCGAAGGCAGTCGGCCAGCCGCGATCGACCTGTGTGCAGACCATGCCCGCGTCGATATAGGCTTCCACGTCTTTTGCCAGCGGATCAAAATCAACGGAAACACCCTTCACAGCGGAAAACAGCTTGGAGGTGCTGCACCACAGCTCGGCGATTTCCGGCCGTGTCAGGAACTCAAGGAACAGCTTGCATGCTTCCGGGTATTTTGTCGATGCGGAAATGGACAGACCAAAGTCGGGGAACTGGAACAGCTTTGTCTCAGACGGATCGTCAGAAACCGGAAGCGCCATCATGCCGAGGTTGATGGACGGATTGATCTCCTTAATGGGCTCGAGCGCCCACAGGCCCTGCACCATCATGGCGGCCTCGCCGTTTGCAATCATTGCGCAGGCTGTGTTGTAGTCCGTGTCAAATGCTGTCTGGGTGTTGCCGTTTTCGTAAATGTACTTCATCAGCTCAAAGGTTGTGCTCCATCCGCTGCAGGCCGCAAAGGACTCTGTTCCGGCGCTTCTGGCGTCGTCCCAGTGAATGTCCTTCCCGTAGACCGCAGAAGCAGCTGCGATCAGAGAAACCGGCTTGATTGTCCAGGAATCCTTGAACCCCAGCGCAAACGGTGTCACACCGTTCGCTTTCAGGGTTTCAACCGCTGCTTTGAATTCCGTCACGGTCGTCGGCACGGCGATATCGTATTCTGCAAAAATATCTTTATTATAGAAAATACCCTCGCAGCTTCCGTCAATCGGAAGCGCCCATGTATGGCCCTCCGAATCGGAGAAGGTCGAATCAAGGCGCGCCTCATCTGTGACGTTGTTCAAAAACGCTTCACCGGCGAGATCCATGATATAGCCGCCCTGCGCGATGTCCATGGTGTTTGTTGAGCCCTGGAAAATATCCGGGATTTCATTGGTCGCCAGCCGCGCCTTGAGAATTGCTGCCGGCTCGTTTGTAACGATTTCCTGTTCGACGTTGATCGTTGGATATTCCTTATGGAATGCGTCGATGATCTGCGTAAATGCGTCCTGCGCTTCCTGCTTTTGATGGAACAGATGAATCGTAACGGGTTCTGTCTCCGGTACGTCCGCTTCGTCTTGTGCGCTTTCGGCAGATGCTTTATCTGCCGTATCCTGTGCAGCTGCGTGGTCGGAGTTTGCCTGCTCTGTTGTCTTTACGCTTGTGCATGCAGACAGCAGAGAAAAGAGAACGCCGACGCAGAGCAGCAGAATCACTGATCTTCTCACTTTTTCAATTTTCATCATGAAACCTCCATTTAACTCCACTGAATGACAGACCTGATGTGCTTTTTTTAGGCGTCTTTCTTGGCCAAGAAAGGTTTGAGGGGACTGCCTACAATCAAATTATATCGTTTGGGAAACACGGCAGCAATAAAATCATTTAGCTTTCTTGTGAAATATATCAACTTCTTTGTGTAAAACTATCAAAAATTCATTTGATTTGCTATAATATTTAGGAAAGGCGGTGAAGCTCCATGTTCCGACGATTCCGATCGCTCAGGAAAAAACTCATCTGCTCTGTTCTGCTTACCTTGTCGATCCCCATCATCATCGTGGTTGTCATTGCACAGGTTCGGTCGCAGTCCGCAATTCGGGCGCAGGCAAAAAAGCTCAATGAAAATCTGCTCGAAATGGGGATCCATCAGATGGACGCAACGTGGGAGGGACTGGACGACGTTTACCGCTCCATTTATCTGAATGAGGCATTCAGAGAATACCTTCTGCACTACGGGCAGCAGACCGGCCCGAACGCTGCGGCAAGCGAATCAGATCTGTTAAAGCGGGTCTTTCTGTCAAGTCTGAGCAGCCGCGCGGATCTCTACAGTATTATTTTCGTTGATAACAGCGGACGGCTTACATATGCGACGCGGGAAGAATCCGGTTCCGTTCCGGAGTATGCGGACGCTGCGCTTCCGGATGCGTATCTTACCTGTCTGGAACCCGATCAGATGAACCGGCTTGACCGCGTCCTGCTCCCGACCTGTGTACATATGCCGCTCCATAAGGTCAGAAACGGTGCGGGCGAATATGTTTATGCGGTTGCACGGCAAATCGTCAATACAGAGCAGCATTTTGAGCAAATCGGGACGATGTTTATCACGGTAAATCTGACAGGAATGAAGCAGCTTGCGTCGCTTATCCTGTCAGATCAACAGGCATATGTTTATATTTGTGACCGTGCGGGGCGAGTGTATTTCGATTCCTCCGGACAGCTGACCGCCCGGACGCTGCCCGAGGAAATGATGGTATTTAAGGACGGTCTGTCTGAGCATGAAATACGGCTTGACGGGCAGGCACATATGGCGCTTTCCGTGCAGTCGCAGAAAACCGACTGGGTGCTCATGACGGCGATTCCGGAAACGCTCTACAGCTCCGACGCAACGGCGGTATCCAAATCCATTTTGACCGCGCTGGTTCTGGCGCTTACCCTGATGACTGTGGTTACAGCGTTTTTTGCGACCAGGATAAGCCGCCCGATCGAAACGCTTGCGGATACAATGGAGCATATGAACCTGCGAAAGCTGGAGCACCGCGTTGCGGTCGTCGGAAACGATGAGATCGCACGCCTGAGCATCAGCTTCAATACGCTGATGGACAATTTGAGCACATCCATTCAAAACGAATATGAAATGGAGCTGCTCCAGAAGCGTTCCGAGATCCGCGTGCTGCAGGCGCAGATGAACCCGCATTTTCTGTATAACGTGCTTCAATCCATTTCAAGCCTCGCTATGCTGGATAAGGTATCGGAAATCATTACAGTCTCGAATTCCCTGGGGAATACGCTCCGTTATTGCATCAACAGCAGCCAGCCGCTCGCGCCTCTGCGCGATGAGATCGCACATGTCACCAACTACCTGACAATTCAGACAATTCGCTTCGGCGACCGGCTGCGGTATGAACTCAGTATTCCTGCCTATACCCGTGACTATCTGCTTCCGCGAATGAGCCTTCAGCCAATGGTGGAAAATGCGATCCTTCATGGCTTTGGGGAACGGCAGGAGCCCGGGACGATCCTGATTCAAAGCTGGGCAGACGATTCTTTCCTGACCGTGGAGATTACAGACGACGGGGCCGGGATTGCGCCGGAACGGCTGGACGCGCTGAGAAAGAGGCTCTGCGGCACTGCCGCAGCCGATACCGAACACGGCGTTGGCCTTGTCAATCTCAAGGCGCGTCTGGCGCTTCTGTACGAAAAAAACGGACGGCTGGAGATTGACAGCGAGGCCGGAATCGGAACGACGATCCGTATTATCGTTCCGGTAGGAGGTGAGCAGGTGTGATATATCATGTGCTTCTCGTTGAGGACGAGCCGGTTATCCGGGAGAGCATCAAAAAAAGCATCCATTGGGATAGAATGCCCATTCAGCTGGCCGCAGAAGCGGAAAACGGCAGGGAAGCGCTGGCGTATATGCAGACCATGCCGATTGACATTGTAATAACCGATATGAGAATGCCGGTCTGCGACGGCTCCCAGATGCTGAAGCAGATGGAATCCCTGCACTATAACTGCGAAATCATTGTGCTGAGCGAGTATTCGGATTTCAGTTATATGTATCAGGCCATTCACGCGCACGTCTTTGATTATCTGCTCAAGCCGATCGACCCGGCACAGCTGAATCGGCTTCTGCAGGAGCTTGTCGAGCGGCTTGCGCTGCGCGCGCCGGCTGCGGAGGCGGAAGAGCCGCTGCATACACTGTTTCACAAGGCAATGACCGGTACGCTCTGTGATCCGAAAAACGCGCGGATGCTGCAACAGTATGCGGGGAAAACATTTGCCGCCTGCTGCATGCGCCTTCGCCGCAAATCCGACGCTGATGCATGGAGGGAGCGGATCGTTCAGAAAATCAAGCAGGCACCGTTTGCATCCGCACTGTTTCCATACAGCACAACGGAGCCCGTCTTCTGCATGCTGTCGATGATCGGGACGGCGTGTACGCATCAAACGGAACGAAAATACCTGGAATTCGTGCAGACGCTTATGGAACAGGTGTCGGAGAGCACTGCGTTCCGCACAGGCCTTTCCGGATTCGGATATGGCGTTTCCGATGTGAAGGCGGCGATCGATGAGGCTGCTTCCATGCTGCAGTACATCGGGCGCAAGCCTGGGATCCTCTATCAAAAGGGTGTGTCCTCCTATACGCCCTATCTGCTTCCTTCGCCCATTAACGAATCGCAGCTGATCTCGTTTCTGTCGGCATCCGACAACTTTTCGGCGCAGTGCATGACAATGCTTCTGCGCACGATCGAAAGCCGCGCGTATCTGTATCTGCCTGCGGTCAGGCATCTTCTGATCGATTTTACGATGTCTGTAGAGAAATGCTGCCAGAAAATCGGGTATGGCGTGGATATTTCAGAGCTTTTCGGGCGAAACTACATCGACCAGATCAACCAGATCGCATGGGAGGATGAAATTCCGCAGTACCTGCAGGATATGCTGCAGGCTGTCGCGGCCTGTCTTGCAGACAGACATACGCCCAATACCAGGCAGACGCTCCAGCTGATCCTGCGGACTGTGCAGACGCAGTATATGGAGGAGCTCAGCCTGATTGATTTCTCACAGAAGTACCATCTGAACTATATTTATCTGAGCCGGAAATTTAAAGACATGGTTGGTTTGACCTTTACCGAGTATCTGCTGCAAATACGGATGAACAAGGCAAAAGAGCTGATCGAAGAAAACGGAATGAGCGAAAAAGCAGCCGCCCCTCTCGTCGGATATTCCAACCCGTATTACTTCAGCAGCTGCTACAGAAAATATTTTGAGACGAACAGGAGTACATAACAATGCAAACAGAATGGTGGAAGGATGCTGTCGTATATCAGATCTATCCGCGGAGCTTTCAAGACAGCAACGGGGATGGGATTGGCGATCTGCGCGGAATTATACAGCGGCTCGACTATATCAGAAGCCTCGGCGCAACCGTGATCTGGCTCTGTCCGATTTATGCGTCGCCGCTGATCGACAACGGATACGATATCAGCGACTATTACGCAATTCATCCGGAGCTTGGCACAATGGAAGATTTTGATTGCCTGCTTCGGCAGGCACATCAGCGCGGGCTCCGCGTGATTATGGATCTGGTCGTCAACCATACATCTGACCAGCACCGGTGGTTTCAGGAGGGAACGAGCGGGCAGAATCCTGCCTATCGGGATTATTATATCTGGGAAACAGAAAAGCCGAACAGATGGGGAAGCTGGTTCGGCGGTTCTGCGTGGGAATACAACACACAGGTCGGCGCAAACTATCTGCATATTTTTGCAAAAAAACAGCCGGATCTGAACTGGCAGAATCCGGCGCTGCGTGACGAAATTTATCGTATGATGTCCTGGTGGCTGAATAAGGGGATCGACGGTTTCCGCATGGACGTGATCAGCTTGATTTCAAAGCCGGATCCGATTCCACGGGATACCGGTTCGGATCTGTCGCCGTATTGCATCAACGGCCCGCAGGTGCATACATATTTGAAGGAAATGCGGCAGAAGGTATTGGCAAAGTACGATATTATGACGGTAGGCGAATGTCCGGGCATTACGGTGCAGGAGGCCCAAAAATACGCGGGAACAGACTCCGGCGAGCTGAACATGGTGTTTCAGTTTGAGCATACCAGTCTGACAGACGGAAAATACGGAAAATGGAGCGCAGACCGCACAGATCTGGTAAAGCTGAAGGAAGTATTGAACCGCTGGCAGAACGGCCTGCGGGAAACATCATGGAACTGCCTGTTTTGGGGAAATCACGACCAGCCGCGGGCGGTTTCAAAATTCGGCTGTGATCTGCCGGAATACAGGGTGCTTTCAGCGAAAATGCTCTGCGCCTGCCTCTATCTCATGCAGGGTACGCCATACATTTATCAGGGTGAGGAGATCGGAATGCCGAACCCGCATTTCACGTCGCTTGAGCAGTATCGGGATATTGAGAGCATTTGTGCTTATCATGATTTCGTGGATTCCGGGGTTGTTGAAAAACGCATGATGCTGACGCTCCTTGCGCACACAAGCCGGGACAATGCAAGAACGCCGATGCAGTGGAATTCCCGTTTTTGCGCCGGCTTTTCAAGTGCGCCGCCATGGATATCCCTGGGGTATAGTTGGAGAGCGGTCAATGTCGAACAGGAGGAGAAGGATGAAAATTCAGTCCTGCACTTCTACCGGGATATATTGGCCTTCCGAAAAGGGAATCCTTTGATCCGATATGGCACATTTGAATTGCTCTGTGCCGACGATCCGCATATTTTTGCATACGTCCGTACATATCAGGGAAAGCGCCTGCTGGTGATATGCAATTTCAGCGAGAAATCGCAAAATGCCGCCGCAATTTATCCAAACCCGGAAGCAATACGCTTTCATAATTACCCGTCAATAACGCCAGCCGTCCTTCGCCCGTTTGAATTGATCGCTGCATTGTGACGGCAGCATAGCAAACGCACTTTCAGCGGCCGCCAAAGAAGAACACCTGCTCCAGATGCGGCTGTGCGCCGCTCTTCGGGTCTTGTTCCATACGGATCACGTCGCGCATGTACGCGCGCCAGCGTGCACTGACAGGCACATCCTTCTGCACGGCAAGCGCTGTTTTCAGATCATCGCATTCGTAATATCCGAAAAGCGTATCGCCCGTCTGCCAGATCGAATAATTCCGGATCCCGGCGCGTCGGAACATCTCCAGCATCTCCGGCCAGATCTCATCATGCCGCCTGCGGTATTCTGCCATCTTCCCGGGCAGAACAGCGGCTTTCCAAGCATATCGCTCCATATTTATAATCCGCCTTTCTACGAAAGGCACCGACGGGGTTATGAAACCGGAGGGGTGTGCTTTCGCCGTTGAAAATTGTTTGTTATACTGTCCACGGAGGTGTTCGGCAAACTACACAGACCGTGGAGGTGAGTGGCGGGGCTGTATAGCGGCAACCTCGCATATTTATATGGTTCGACCACCCGTTACTCGTCGGCTCCATCAAAATGTCTGACCGAATTATTCGAGAACTGATGGGACTTGGATAAGAACCCTCCATCCGTAGTTGGATGGAGGGTTCTGCATCTTATGATTTATTATGCGCCGTGGCGAAATTCAGCGTTGTTTTTCGTCAGCAGGTACAGACAATACTGGTTCATGCTGATACCCTCGCGTTTGGAGTTTTCCGCAAGTGCGCGGTGCAGCGACTTCGGAAGCCGCAGCTTGAACTGCCCGGAATACTCCTCGTTAGACGCGGGCTCCGGAATTTCATAACCATCTTCCAGTGCGGCGGCCAGCCATTCGCGTTTGCAGTCCAGCGCGTTTTTCAGCGCCGCTTCCGCCGTCTCGCCGCTGGTCAGGCAGCCGCGCAGCTCCGGATACGAGGCTACAAAACCGCCTTCGTCCGTGTCCGGAACAAGCTCCAGACGATACGGAAGATTCATATAATACTCAATCGTCTTCACGATTTGACACCTCGCTTTCTACAACTTCTTTTACCATCATAACGTAGACTTTCTTGATCGGTTCGTGCATAGGGATCGTAATTGGCGCGCAGCCGGGTTTGCGAAACGTGCAATGGCTGCTGCCGCCGTTTGGCTGGCGCATTTCATAGCCGTAGCTCTCCAGCACCTTGCGCAGCTCGTCAAAACGAAGATCGCGCGACAAGCCGCAGATCCTTGCCAATAGTTTATCCCATTTTGACACGGCGCATCACCTCAGTCGCTTCTCTTGCTTTCATTATAGCATGGTGTCATATATGGTGTCAAATGAAATTTGCGTGAGTTTATTACGATCTGCCTGCAATTTTCCGCACCAGCGACATGCCCCACGAAATCAGCCCCAGGACAATGAGCGCATACCAGATCCCATTCGCCAGTGCATAGTGGCTGTAATACCAGCCGGAAAACAGCGTCGGCACGAGCAGCGCATACAAAAGCGGCAGACCGAGGTGCAGCAGCGACGCGGCATGAAATAACACGGACAGGAGCAAGCAGCCTGCCCCAAACACAATCATCAACATGGCACGACCTCCTTTTGAAAGTTTGTGCCATGTTAGCTTGGAACAAGAAGAAATTCAAGGGTCAATCCAAAGAAACTTAAAAATTGGAGGGATTCATCATCGAAGTTAAAATCAACAAAGAAATTCAGCGGTATCAGGAGAGCATTCTGTTCGGCTTATCGCTGCGGCAGATGGTGTTCGCGCTGCTCGCCATCGGCGTGGCGGTCGGCGCGTATTTTGGCTTGAAACCGCTCATCGGCGCAGCGGAGGTCGGTTGGGTGTGTATGCTGGCAGCGTTCCCGTTTGCCATGTGCGGCTTTTTTACCTACAACGGCATGCCCGCCGAGCGCTTTCTGCTGGCGGTCATTCGGTCAGAATTTCTCTGTCCGCGTACGCTGTCATATCATCCGCAGAATCTGTATGCAGAGCTTTTATTGGACAACAGTACAATGCGGGAGGTGCTGACACTTGATTAAAACCCTCAACAACACCATCAAGCAGGATCGCACAGCTTACAAGATCCCGCGCAGCGTGCAGGACGTCATTCCCATCCAGCGAATCTTCGCGGATGGGATTTTTCAGTTCGGCACGAAATATTCCAGAACGCTGCGCTTCTCAGACATCAACTATGCCATCGCGTCCAAAGAGGACAAGACTGCCATGTTTCTCGGCTACAGCGAACTGCTGAACGCTTTGGACAGCGGCTCGACCACCAAGCTCACGATCTGCAACAAGCAGGTCAACCGGCAGGCGTTTGAAGATACCGTCCTGCTCCCGCAGCGCGGAGATTCGCTCGACGGATTCGTGAACGAGTTCAACGGGATGCTGGAAGGCAAAATCTCCGGCAGCTCCGCCAGCGTGGAACAGGAGCGGTTTCTCACGGTTTCCGTTCACAAAAAGAATGTAGACGAAGCGCGCACGTTCTTCTCCCGCGTGACAGGCGAGATCACGTCCAAGCTCTCGCGGCTCAATTCCTCCTCCAACGAGCTGGACGCTGCCGAGCGCCTGGATGTGCTGCGCGGCTTCTTTAGACCAGAAGAAGCGGCACTGCCGTTCGACCTGCAAACAGCCATGAAGCGCGGGCATAATCTCAAGGACACGATCTGCCCAGACAGCTTGGAGTTTCATCGTGACTACTTCAAAATGGGAAGTCATTATGGTCGCGTCCTGTTTCTCAAGGACTATGCCAGCTACATCAAAGACAGCATGATTCTGGAACTGACCGACCTCAACCGGCGCATGATGCTCTCTATCGACATGATCCCCGTGCCGACCGACGAGGCCGTGCGCGAGGTGGAGAACAAGCTGCTCGGCGTGGAGACGAACGTCACCAACTGGCAGCGGCGGCAGAACAGCAACCAAAATTTCTCTGCCGTTGTGCCGTATGACTTGGAGCAGCAGCGCAAGGAAACCCGCGAGATGCTGGATGATCTTACGACCCGCGACCAGCGAATGCTGTTCGCCGTGGTCACGCTCGTGCATCTGGCAGACAGCAAGGAAGAACTGGACAGCGACACCGAAACGCTCCAGTCCATCGCACGCAAGCATCTGTGTCAGCTTGCAAAGCTGAGCTTCCAGCAGCAGGACGGTTTGATCACCGCGCTGCCGCTCGGTTTGCGGCGCATTGATGCACTGCGGACACTCACGACAGAAGCCCTCGCTGTGCTTATGCCGTTCAAGGCGCAGGAAATTCGACACCGGCACGGCATCTACTACGGGCAGAACGCCATCTCCAAAAATCTCATTCTGGCAGACCGAAAAGAGCTGCTCAACGGCAACGGCTTTATTCTCGGCGTCTCCGGTTCCGGTAAATCCTTTGCCGCCAAGCGCGAGATCACGGAGATCGCGCTGTCCACGAATGACGACATTATCATCATCGACCCTGAAGCCGAGTATCGCCCGCTGGTCGAAGGATTGGGCGGCGAGGTCATTGAAATTTCCGCGACCTCGCCCAATCATATCAACGCCCTCGATATGGAATCCGGATACAACGACGGCGACAATCCCGTCGTGCTGAAATCCGAATTCTTATTGTCCCTCTGCGAGCAGCTCGTGGGAGCAGGCAAGCTGTCTGCCAAGGAGAAATCCATCATTGACCGCTGTACCGCGCAGGTCTACCGGGAATTCATCCGGAACGGCTATCTCGGAGTTGTGCCGACATTACAAGACTTCCATGCCGCGCTCCTGGAGCAGCCGGAACCCGAAGCACGGGACGTTGCACTGGCGTTGGAGCTGTTCACGGAAGGCAGCTTGAATACGTTTGCCAAGTACACGAACGTGGACACCAATTCCCGCATTCTTTGCTATGACATCCGTGACCTTGGCAAACAGCTCCTGCCGGTCGGCATGCTCGTTGTACTGGACAGCGTGTTCAACCGCATCATCCGCAATCGCAAACTCGGCAAAAACACATGGTTATATATTGACGAAATCTACCTGCTGTTTCAGCACGAGTACAGCGCCAATTTCCTGTTCACCCTCTGGAAACGAATGCGCAAATACGGGGCCTGCGGCACGGGGCTGACGCAGAACGTCGATGATCTGTTGCAATCCCATACCGCCCGCACGATGCTTGCAAACAGCGAATTTCTTCTGATGCTCAATCAGGCGAGTACGGACCGAATCGAGCTGGCGAGGCTGCTCAATATTTCGGACAACCAGCTTTCCTACATTTCGGGCGTAGATTTTGGGCATGGACTTCTCAAGTGCGGCAGCACCATCGTGCCATTTGTGGATCATTTTCCGAAAAAGGGCAGGCTGTACCAGCTTATGACGACGAAACTATCTGAACGGGTGGAGCAGGCGTCGTAATGCGGGAGGTCAAGGAAAAATCACCGCTGAAAGAGCGAGTTGGCGAAACGCTCAAATCCGCGCCGCGAACAGCATCCCGCCGCGGCACAGATGCTTCCTTTCAGCAGTTTCGGCAGGAGCTGCGCGAGGCTGCACAGGATGGTCAGCCGGAAGATCGCTATGAGAGCAGCAAGATCACGGACACCGCCGACCATGCCGTGCGGCAAGCCGAGCATATGGCAGAAAGGGCTGTCCACAAGCTGCCGAAAACAAAATCCGAACCGCAGCGGGAAGCCAGGACGGAATCTGTTCCACAACACGAATGTCCGCAGCCCCAGCATTCTACTACGAAACCGAGAGAATATCCACTACAAAGCCAACCACAGGGAAATCAGTCTGTGCGCGAATCGGCTTCTCCAATCAGGGAGAAGCCGGTTCCCCCGGCAAACGCCCAACAGCCCAAAACGCGAGCATATACGCCGGATGCGAAAGCGCCAGCGTCCCTGTCTCAGTATCCAACTCCGAGAATTCATGAAAACGCAAAGGCTGTTTCTGCGGAAACAATGCCATCGACAATGGAACATTCTGTGCGTGAATCGGCTTCGTCAATCAAGGAGAAAACGATTCCTCCTACAAATCCCCCGCAGCCTAAAATGCGGGAGTATACACCGACTGCTGATGCACCCGTACAGCAGCCCAAGCATCCAGCTTCGCAAATTCATGAAAAGTCGCAGGTCGTTTCCCGTTCACAGGTAAATCAGCCTGTGCGCGAGCTGTGGTCTTCGGTCAAAGAAAAATCTGCTGTGAAAGCAAGACCGGCAGAGCAACGGTTGCTTGGACAAGCCCCTGCCATCACGGAACCATCTGCACCTGCGACGGCTCCGACGGTGCAGCCATCAGCACGGACTCTAGCAAAAGAAGCACCGCTTATTTCTTCTCTGCGAGAACCTCCTGCTGCGCCCGAACCGGATACCACACAATTCGCGCTTCCTGCAATCAAGACGAAAGAGTACATTCGAAATAAGCGGCAAAAGCAGAATTTTCTCAAAGAAGAATCAAGCGGTATTGAAAACACAATTACAGATTCCGAAACATTTTCGCCGGTCATCCGTACACGGGAAACTGTTCGTGAACAGCAGAAACTCCACGTTTCCCATAGTGCGGAGCAGGAACAACCGGTCATGCCTCAGCTCCGAACGCGGCAGCCACAGGCGGCCTCCATGCGCGCCAATACGGAGTCCGTGACGCCGGATACCCCACAGACACTGCTGCCGGATATCAAGAGCAAGCAGAAATACATTGCGGCGCAGCAACCGACACAGGTAACGCCTGTGCAGGCAAACCCACAGCAGGCCGCGAGAGAAATGATTCAAAGTGATATAAAATTATGTAAACCGCTGTCTGCAAATGAAACTGCCCCTCTGCCAACGGGCAAAAATGCCGCTCCTGCAAAACCTGTGCGTGTTCAGAAGCAGGTGCGTCCGGCTGTTGTGAGAAAGCAAAAGATCAAAACGGCCCCAAAAGCGAAAATCAAATCCGCCACACCTGCTGCAAAAGCCTTGCCCAATAAAGCGTCGTCAGCTGCTCCCAAACAGGCTGCAACTGTCATTCGCAAAGGGCAGGTACTTCGAGATACGGCGATCAAAACGGCAAAAGTCGCAAAGGAAGCCGGAAAGAAGGTTCTGCGGGCAATCGCGGCAGCGGCAGAAAAGCTGGTCGCAGCTATCGGCGCAGGCGGCGCGGCGGCAGTTTCCGTTGTCGTGGTGATCTTGCTTGTAGGGATGTTGTTTGCTTCGCCGCTCGGTATCCTGTTCGCCGGTGAGGACACCGGCACGGAAATTAAAATCCCGGACGCGGTTGCGACGCTGAACGGCGAGTTTACCGATGAGATCTACCGTATCATGGAGGAACATCCATACGATGAGCTGGATATGCAGGAGGGCATGGAAGCGGCCATGCTGCAGAACTGGCGGAATGTGCTGGCTGTGTACGCGGTCAAGGTCTCAACCGACGAAGAACATGGGTTGGACGTTATGACGATGGATGAGGAAAAGCTCCAGCTTCTGCGGGAAATTTTCTTCGACGCCAACAAGCTGGAATACGAATTGACGACCAGAACCGTAGATGGCGAACGGGTCACAACGCTGCATATTTCTGTGCAGATCAAGGATGCCATGCAGATGGCAGACGAATACGGCTTCACCGACCAGCAGCGGGAGATGCTCGAAGAACTGCTGAAGCCGGACTACGACGACATTTTCCTTTCCCTGATCGGTAATTATCAGCCGGACGGCATGCCCATCGGCCCCGTCGACATTTCGGACATCCAAGGCACGCTGCCGGATGATCTTGATCCGCTGCGCGAATCCATTGTCCTGACAGCATATCAGCTTCTTGGAAAGGTGACGTATTTCTGGGGCGGCAAAAGCCTCGTTCTCGGCTGGGACAGCCGCTGGGGAACGCCGACGACAGTCACTGCACCGGGCAGCGGCTCGACCGGCAAGGTGCTTCCGTTCGGATTGGACTGCTCTGGCTTTGTAGACTGGACATTCTATAACGCCACGAACGGTGCATACCTGCCCGGACGCGGCGGTGGCGCAGCCTCGCAGCATGGGTATTGCACCAATGTCTCATGGTCAGACGCACTGCCCGGCGATCTCGTCTTTTACGCGGACGACAGCCACGTCGGGATCGTCTGCGGCTACGACAGCGTGGGCAATCTCCTCGTCATCCACTGCTCCGGCGGGCAGAATGGCGTGGTCGTGACCGGGCGCGAGGGCTTTGCTGTCGCAGCCCGACCGGATTTGTTTACGGATTAGTTGACTTTGCTTCGTTTGTGCGGCGTTCTTTGGTGGCTCTGGTGAATAGCTTTCTTTCTCGTTTCCTGCGATACTTGGCATACCAAAGCGAAAGGAGACTGTAATGGAAACAAGAAAAAACCTGTGTGCCATGCTGCCGGTCGCACTCCACACCAGAGTCCGGCAGGAGCAGGAAAAAGCCGGGATGACCCTCGGTGAGTATGTGGAAGCATTGATCACAGAATACTACGATTGGAAGGACGGAAGAATCATGACCGGAGAAATGAGAACCTTAGCCGCGCAGATCCCCGCAGAGCTCTTTGACCGCCTCGACCGCTACCTCAAGGAGCGCGGCATCAAGAAGAAGGACTTCTTAGTTGACATCATCACCCGCGCGCTGGAAGAAGCCGAAGCCGCCGAACCGGTTACAGAAGCATCGCCCCAGGACGAGCTGGAGGAACAGCCGGAAGCGGACGAAACCT
>ENA-UERK01000491-UERK01000491.1-human-gut-metagenome-genome-assembly--contig:-NODE-491-length-34326-cov-6.886099_pt1 | contig 34326 bp, 33 predicted proteins | sample MGYA00242957_ERZ507957 | MGnify/ENA primary metagenome ERZ507957 (study PRJEB26167, sample SAMN06115538) | human gut metagenome | host: Homo sapiens | place: China:Heilongjiang | collected 2015-11-06...
AATGGTGTGCTGCTGGTCTATGCGGATACATTGTCTGATGATGCGGACGTGTCTATTACCTGCCCGAAAAATGCGCTGTTTGCGATCCTGACTAACAATCAGGAAACAGTTGCAAAGGCCGTCAGCGTCGAGGGCAGCGCAGAGCTGCTGACGCTGATGATGGAGAATATGAACCAGTTCCCGATCACCGGGATCAACCCCTTCAACATCATCAAGCCGTAACGGCTTCGCGTGGCGGTCCGTGGGAAGACCGCCACGATCGAGAGAAAACAGCAAAATGCTTGCGCCAAGTCGATTGAAGGGATCGAGATCAGCCTGTATAATAATTCTATTAACTTTTGCAAACCAGAAAAACAGAGTTTGCCTTGCTTTGCCAGCAAGAAAATTTTGGCAGAAAAGGCAGGAGAACATGAAATAAAGGAGGATTGAGCCTGTTTCTAGCGCTGGCCCTGTGCCTGACGCTGCTGCCTGCGGCGGCATTCGCGGACAGCGAGTCTGAAACGTCTACACCGCACACCCACTACCTCTGCGGCAATGGAGAAACGTGCAGCCACTTGGGCGGCCATAACGAGGACAGTAAGACCACCTTTGCGACGGCGATCACGCAGAATAATGACGGTTACGTGTGGGGCGGCGGCGACTGCACACAGAATCAGCCCAATCAGTGTGTGCTGTCCAATGGCGGCACCTACTACCTTGCCAGCGACCTCGTTCTGGAGGCCCCATTGAACGCCCAGTTCGGTTGTATCCAAATCGATGGAAATGTCACCCTCTGTCTGAACGGTCACACCATTACCGTTAAAGCTAATAGAGAGGCATTCAAGATCACAAAATCTGGCAGCACCTCCAGTTCTACCCTCACCCTGACCGACTGTCAGGGCGGCGGCAAGATCACCCACGATCCATCGTTCCTTGGAAACAGTGTGAATCTGAGCGAAGATTGCAATTTCATCATGTACGGCGGCAGCATCACCGGCAATAGCGTCGCCAGCTCCGGCGGGGGCGTGTGCGTGTACGGCGCCATGACCGTCAGCGGCAGCGTGCGGATAACAGGCAACGTCAACGACGGTTCGAAAGGCGATAACGGAATTTACACCGGCGGCACGGCCAGCAATGTCTGTCTAGTTGGCAGCACAACCATTACCATTAACGGCCCTTTGACATATGTTTTGGTTACGCCATATTGAGGAGGTGCAGCTGTATCTTAAAGCGTGGTTTCCAAGTGAAAACAGTTATGTATTTACCGCTACTACGTTTATGGGCTTTGACGATAATGAGCATTTACCGTTTTTGTTGATGGGAGACAAGCATGTTCTTGATGGTCCGTTGAGCAAGTATTCCGAAATACGAAGCAAAATGCCGGCGGGTAAAGATGCTGAAATTTTGTATGAGCAGATTGGAGTGGCAGCGGAGGACAATCTAAAGCTGAGATGAGATTTGTCAAGGGTATTTTCTGCGAGGTGTTCAAAACTACTAAATAGTTGTTTAGAAAACACCGTGGCGTTTGCATCACAGTTTCGTTCTATAAAGGTCTACATGAATGAGATGGATTTTGTATGGAATTGTCGATAATTGCAGTTTTTCGCAGCAAAAGGCACCGCCAGCAAAGCAGCATGATTGCCGCTTTGCTGGCGGTGTCTTTTGTGTAGTTCTCTTGGTTGGTTTATTAACTTCAGCGTTCATGAGCACTTAAATAATGCCCACATCAAACGCATATCTTTTACAGGCCATGCCTGCAAGCAGAGTCATCAGAGTTTGATGTAGCCCCACTTGCTGCTGGTAAACAGCTCGGTGCCGGTCTCTGTAATCAGATACACATCCTCAAAACGCATGCCGTAATTTGCAGAGCGCAGGAAGTGATCGCCTGCGATGGTCATGCCCGGTTTGATGATCGTGGAGATCGTCCGTCGGAATGCGGGCGATTCGCCCTCAAAAATGCCGATGCCGCGAGAGGCACTGGCAGGAGGCGCACCAAAACCGTGATCCACGAAGTAGTTGAAATACTTGTCATAGACCTCGCCAGCTGTCACACCGGGCTTGACCCACTCGTTGATCACCTTTTGATGGACATCCAGCAGGAAGTCGACTTCACGCTTCATTTGGTCGGACATCTTTCCAAACACAAAGGGGCGACCATAGGCGGCTGCATACCCACCGAAGTGGCAAGCCGCATCTACTGCGATCAGGTTATTCACACCCAGCTTGTTATGACTGCTGCGGCCGATTGCGTTGCGCGTGCGAGCACCGGAGTAACTCAGGATGGGGAAGGACGGATCTTCGCCACCGTTCTTGTGCAGTTCGCCGGCCAAAATCCCTTCCAGCTCATACTCTGTCATCTCGGGATTGATCTTACCCAGCGTGGCGTCAAAACCTTTCTCGGAAATAAGGCAGGCCTGCCGAACCATGGAAGTTTCCCACGCGGTCTTGTTCATGCACAGGTCGTCCATCTCGCGATCAAAACCAACGACCTCGGCACCGGGAATGGCTGCCGCGACAGCCGCATACACACCGTGAGGGATGATAGCCATATCGCCAATGGAAATACGCTTGATCTCGCTGCCGTTAGCAACTTCCTTCATCAGCGACGCAATATCGTGATAGCCTGTATCGGCGTCGCATATAAGCGGAATATTGATACACCCGGCTATCTGGTGCGCCTGCATCACCATCTCGCTCATCGTCGCGAGTCCTATATCAGGCTTACCAATAAGACTTGCCATTGCGCCGTTACCAGTCATATATACAGCATCAAAACCAACATTTTGGACTATTCGTACCCCGAGTACATCGTAAACACCGGGGCAATAACTGCTCCCGGGCGGGCGACTAGCTTCCTAAATTTTTTGCGTTGTTCATTTTGTCATATGCCACCTGAAATTTTCTACTTTATACTTCACAACGCGGAATCATCAAGGAACGCACCACAGTTAGCGGAGCTAACGAGCGCCCTGTACCGTTTCAGATAGCCCGTTACCGGGCGCAGCATTTTCGGCGTATACTCCTGCTTTCTTCGCGCAATTTCAGCTAAATCAACACACAGTTCAATTTTGTGTGCAGGAATATCAATACTTATCATATCTCCATCCTCGGTAAAGGCAAGCAGACCTCCTGCTGCCGCTTCGGGAGAGACATGGCCTATTGAAGCGCCGCGGCTAACACCAGAGAAGCGTCCGTCGGTAATAAGCGCGCAACTCGAATCCAATCCCATACCTGCAAGTGCCGCAGTGGGAGACAGCATTTCACGCATACCAGGGCCTCCACGCGGTCCCTCATAGCGTATGACCACAACATCTCCCGGCTTTACTTTTCCTTCGTACAGTCCGGCGCAGCATTCCTCTTCGCTGTCAAAGCATTTTGCGGGGCCCCTATGGACAAGCATTTCCGGCAACACGGCGCCCTTCTTTACAACAGCACCGTCCGGAGCGATATTGCCGTACAAAACAGCAAGTCCGCCCGTCTGACTATATGCATTCTCACGGGTCCTTATGACGTCCTCATCATTTATGTGCGCTTCCTTAATACGGTCCGCCCATATACCGTTAACGGTTGCCGCAGTAGGATCAACAAGGTCCATTTCGTCAAGTCGTTTCATAACGGCGCTCAAGCCGCCGGCCGCATGAAGGTCAGCAAGGAAATGATGCCCTGCCGGGTTGAGCTTAACTATATGCGGAACCGCATCGCTTATTGCGTTGACCCCTCGCAGGTCAAATTCGAGTCCGGCCTCATGCGCTATTGCAGGAAGATGCAGCATGGTGTTTGTTGAACATCCAAGTGCCATATCGCACGCTAGCGAATTTTTAATCGCTTTATCAGTTACGATATCCCGTGGAAGCGTATTCTCCCTCACAAGCTTCATTATCTGCATACCGCTATGCTTTGCCAAGCGGATGCGATGTGAATCTACGGCAGGGATAGTGCCGTTGCCAGGAAGCGCCAGACCGAGGATTTCCGTCATGCAGTTCATAGAATTAGCCGTGAACATTCCCGCGCATGAACCGCAACCCGGGCATGCGCCGTCGGCTATTTCGTCAGCTTTGCCAGAGCTCATTTTCCCGGAGAGCACTGCAGCGGGAGCTTCGAAAGCATCGGTAAGTGCAATGCGTTTCCCGTCGATACATCCGGGGAGCATGGGACCGCCAGAGCAGAAAATTGACGGTATATTCAGCCGCAAAGCAGCCATCAGCATACCTGGAACGATTTTGTCGCAGTTCGGAATAAACACAAGCCCGTCGAACGGATGTGCCATCGCCATAATTTCTACAGAATCAGCGATATGCTCACGGCTCGGGAGAGAGTAGAACATACCTTCATGATTCATGGCTATCCCATCACACACACCGATTGCAGGAAACTCGATGGGCGTGCCGCCAGCCATGCGTATACCGGCTTTTACCGCTTCAGCAATGCTGTCCAAATGCATATGTCCCGGTATGATCTCATTTTGTGCATTTACAACGCCGATTATAGGGCGTTCTATCTCTTCATCCGTAAGTCCCAAAGCATAAAAGAGAGCTCGGTGCGGAATGCGTTCCACGCCTTTTTTCATAAAATCACTTCTCATGTTTGTCCTCCTTGAAGTTGTTGGTCATTCATTGAAATAGAGTGTTTTCGCAAGATTTATATACATACGATCACGCTTCTCGATTGCCTGCTGTCTACGCTCTCCCGAGTAATCATAGAACCCGTGGCCTGTTTTAATGCCGTAGTTACCTGCGGCAACTATGTCTTCGAGAACTGGACTGACATCTTTTCGATTGCATAGTTCTTCATTCAGATATGAGCTGATATGCTCAAACACATCTAGACCGCCCATGTCTGCTACGCCGAATGGGCCAAGAGCCGCGTACCGCAGGCCGAGCCCTGCCTTCATCACGGTATCCACATCCTCGAGCGTAGCCGCACCTGTTTCAACTATGTGCAATGCCTCACGCAATATTGCAAATTGCAGCCGGTTTATAACAAATCCGTTTATATCCTTGACAACTACCGGACTTTTACCAAGCTCAACAATAATTTTGTGCATTTTATCAACGGTATCCTGTGCAGTTTCTTTTCCAACTATGATCTCACAAAGCGGCAAAAGATGCGGTGGATTGAGCCAATGCTGCCCGACAAAACGAGACGGATTTATTACAGCTTCTGCAATGTCGGTAATATGAAGGCCAGATGTGTTAGTAGCCAAAATGGCGTCCCTACGCACGATTCCGGATTTTTCCGCCCAAAAGGCGCGCTTTGCGTCCAAATCTTCCACTATACTCTCGACGACGAGATCTGCGTCGGCAAAGCAGGTATTTTCCGTGGTGAGAACTATTTCGGAGATAATACGTTCTGAAATCTCTGGGGATATAATATTTTCTCTGACCAGTACGGACTCGTTTATTTTTATCAGTTCCTTTGCGCGGTCAAGACCTTTCTGACTGCGGTTGTACAGATATGTCTCCCAACCGCCAAGCGCATATACCTGTGCAAGTGACGCACCCATCGTACCCGCGCCCGCAAGCACAACCTTCTTCTTATTCATATTTTGGCCCTCTTTCTTTTTCAAAATAGTTATCTATTCTCCGCTTCAAGCCTTCTCAATAGCTCAAGGCAGCTTTTTGCCTGCTCAAATTCAAACTCCGACGATTCTATACTGACCGTTCCGTTATAGCCGATACTTTTTAGTACGGCAAAAATCTCTCTATATTCGTCAGCATTGACTTCCTGTGGGAATCCGCGCCAAAGATTTCTGCCGGACGTGCTCAAATGAACGTGGCGCAGATACGGTGCGGCCTCTGCGGTGAGCGAATAATCCTCGCCCATTTCGGACATATGGTAAAAATCCAACACCATGCCAACGTTTTCGAGCCCAACCAGCCGTGTTATTTTGATGGCATCGGCAGTAGTATTGAGATAATTGCACATACCGGAGTGAACAGCCTCAACCAAGACTGACATACCGTACTCTCCTGCCGTAGCTGCGGTTGCCCTAATGAATCGTATGAATTGGACGTCTGCGGTCACCTTGTCCATACCTGCTGGAAGTCTTCGGGCATTTGGTGAGCCTATCCCCAGCGAGTCAATACCGAGACTCTTACCGCGTCGGCAGAGCAGTTCCGCATACCGTACGGTTTCCATATTCGAAATATTATGACCAATAATTGCAGGTTTTCCCGAGGAATATGCGTTGAAACCGACACATGGAAGCCCAGTGCGATTGCTCTCGATGCAAAGATCGGCAAATTCGCAATCTGAGAGCCGGGAGATGACAGAGCCTGAAAACTCAAAAAAATCGTACCCTGCAGCTTTGACGCAGCGAATATCTTTTTTACGCTGTATACAACATCCGAATTTCATTTGCAAATCCTCCGTTATATGCTCTTTATGGCTGAAGTATCGAACCAGCGTCCCACGCCAGTCATGCGCCCAGTTCGAGCTCTTTGATATAAAAATATATTCCCTCCGTCAACATATACGTCTACATCCTCAATTTTTGTCAAATTATCGGTACCGTGTTCAACCAACGATCCGTAAGAAAAGGCATCCTGTTGCCTGCGTCGGTAAAGCCGTCCGCGATAGAGCCTAGTCACCTATTTTAAGTCCGTTTCTTACTCGCGGAGGGGATCGATCACCAAAGCGCATTTGTTGTACAATTCTACAGTTTACCGTTAGAATAAAACCTGCGCCACAAAAAGTCAATAGAAAAACTGAATTTCAGAATTTTAACTATTCCCCACCTGACAAATCTAGTAAATGTGCTGAAAAGCGAAAAAATACAATGAAACGACTTGACTTTCTTCAAAAGGAAGGTATTATTGAAGTGTGATTTGTCCAACAAATCAACAGCATTTGGTAAAGGAGAAGATTGACAATATGAAATACGTAAGATTCAGGATGGACAATGAGGTGCGCTATGGTATTCTTAATGGGGAAATCATAGCTGTGCTTGACGGCGATCTTTTTGGTGATTATGTGGAGTGTGGCAAAAAGGTAGAACTCAGCGCGGTAAAGCTGCTTGCGCCGTGCCAGCCCAGCAAAATCATGTGCGCCGGTACAAATTATATGTCCCATATAGTCGAATGCAAAGAAAAGATGAATCTAGATGTTGAGATTCCCGAGCATCCGCTTATTTTCAGCAAAGGCCCCAACACCATCGCAGACCCTGACCAGGATGTCATTTATCCGACTGGCGTCAACAGAGTTGACTTTGAGGGTGAACTGGGTGTTGTCATCGGTAAGAGATGCAAAAAGGCTACCCGTGAGAATGCGATGGATTATGTTCTTGGCTTCACCTGCATAAACGACGTTTCTGCGCGCGATATGCAGTGGAGTGATGGGCAGTGGACACGTGGAAAGGGTTTGGATACTTTCTGTCCTATGGGTCCAATCATCACCGACGAGATAGATGCTTTTAACAGCCGCATCATTACCCGCGTCAATGGTGAGGTCTTGCAAGACGGTAACAGTAATGATCTGATTTTTGATATTCCCACGCTTATCGAATATATTACCGAGTGGATTACCCTTGAACCTGGCGATGTTATTGCTACGGGTACGCCCGCCGGAGTGGCGCCTGTAAAGGTCGGCGATATTATTGAGATCGACATTCCTGGTATAGGCGTTCTGCGCAACAAAATGATATAAAGCCCAGAGAATACAACTTTCCTCGGTCATGACTATATCACAACATTTGGCAGACTACGTTTTAGCGGTAAGTAGCAACAGTTTACCGGAAGAAGCAAAAAAAGCGGCTCGGTGGAGTTTTCTTGACGGTATGGCGTGCATGATTCTCGGCGCTGATGGCGATTCCGTGACGACTGTTATGCCGTATATTGCAGCTCATAGCAGCAGTAAAGAGTGTATTTTCCCCAATCGCAGCAAGAGCAAGATGGACGCGATTCACTGCGCTATGCTTGGTGCAATTTCTGCGCATAGTAATGATTTTGATGATATTGGGATAAGTCTCAACGGGCACCCAAGCGCTCTTCTCGTGCCGGTAACGACCTCTATCGGGCAAAAGCTGGGTCTTCCAGGCAAAGCGGTGTTGGATGCATATATTGCCGGTGCAGAGATAGACGCGATACTTGGCAAAGCTGCGTTAGCGATGGGATATGGTAAAGGATGGAATGCGACAAATTTCATAGGCATATTCGGTGCAGTTGCAGCTATCGGAAAGCTGATGGGCCTTGACAGAGACAAAATCGCCGCTGCACTGTGTATTGCTGTTAATGAAGCCTCCGGCTTTAAAGCAAACTTCGGAAGCAAAGCCAAGGATATCGCTATCGGAATGACGGCGCTAAAAGCTATATCTTCAGCAGAATATGCATCTTATGGTGTTGATGCCTGCCTTGACGCCTTTGAAGGTCCATTTGGCTTCTTTCAAAGTATGTTTGGCATGTGTAACGCACCTGCGATAAACGCACTCATTAACGAGCACAAGTCTGACTTTATTGTACCTGGAATAATTATGAAGCCATATCCCTCTTGCCGCGGAACCCATTGTGGCATAGACTGCACAGCAAAAATTATCGCTAGGAATAGTTTCACACTAGACGATGTGAGGAATGTCACATGCCGTATGGATCAGGCATCGTATGATGCCGACCGCTACTTGCGCCCGCAAACGCCTGGACAGGCAAAATTCAGCATGGCATACTGCATTGCGCGCGTGATAAGTGCTGGTGGAATAACCATTGAGGACTTTATCGGCAATGAGATACACGATAGCCGTTCGGTGGAATTTGCCAGCAAGGTAAATATCATCTGCGAACCTGAGTCTTTCCCTGACAGTCGTTTCGGAGCTGAAGTTACTATTGAGTTGAATGATGGCAATGTATACTCGGAAAAGGAATATTACGGCAAGGGGGATCCTCTTAACAGAATGTCTGACACAGAAGTATTAGATAAGCTTGCAGTCTGTTTGCGATCTTCACTTGGCGAAGAGAAACTTGAGGAAAGGGTCGCACTGTTGTCGTCATTCGATAGAGCAGGAGATATCCGCGAAATTTTTTCCGGCATATAATAGATAACGCCATGATTGCAGTATTCCAGGAAAAATATATCTGTTGTTGAAAAGAAATACAAAAGATGATATACTGAAAAAGGGGTTATTAGATTAACTTTAGCTTCAGTGTGTCAAAGGAAACGGCATATCTGTCTGTACGGCTAATCCCCTTATCACAAAAGGTGTGGGGATGTATACTCATGCCTGCTGGCAGATAGACATTTGATCACCGGATGCAGATAAGGAGGATTCCTTTTGCTAGAAAAAGTCGAGAAGGTGACAGCGGACGTTGTTGTCGCAGACAGGCTCAAAGCGTGGATAATTAGTAATAATCTTAAACCGGGAGATAGGCTGCCTACCGAGCAAAAGCTGAGCGAGGAGCTTGGCGTTGCACGCCACACACTCCGAGAAGGCATAAAGCGCCTTTCACAGCTTGGCATAATAGGCAGCCGCACAGGTTCAGGTATGTATGTGAAAAATGTCAGCTTCGACATTTTTTGCGAGTATATGCGTTACTTGAAAGATATCGGATACATATCGTTTGAAGACGTGTGCCAAGTCCGCCGTGATTTGGAATCCAGCATAGCCGCAGTTGCTGCACTCACAATCACACCGGAGGAAATCACCAACCTGCGCAAGCTGGTTGGCAAAATGGCAGACTGCTGTTCTTGTGATGACTTTGACGGATATGTAAGCTGCGACATTGAATTTCATACACAGATAGCCGATGCAGCAAGAAATAATCTCTACAGCGGCATCGTACACAGTCTGCACGATGTTACCGTGAATTTCATGTCCACACTTGACAGAACAACAATGGCTCGTAGTAACGAAACACATAAGGAAATAGTAGATGCACTTGAAAACAGAGATTCTGAAGCTGCACGCATGAAGTCCAAAGAGCATCTCGAATGGCTCCGTGGAGGCGAATAGGCCTGCATACCATAATTTCAAATAAAACCACCGAACTGCCGCTTGGTAGATCGGTGGTTTCATTATTGCGTAGCCATTTACAAAGTGAACAAATTATTAACTCAGAATCTGTTAAAAAATCTGAAAATATTTTTATATCTTGACACAAGCAAAAAAACAGGTATTATAAACATACAAGCTAATTTGTTCAACAAATCAGCAAATCAACACAATGAAGAGGAGACAGAAAAATGAAAAAGCCTATCGCCATAATTCTCGCCGCAATTATGATGTTCACACTGTGCGCGTGCGGCAACACCGCTACGGATTCGTCTGATTCCGGCCCCACATATGTGTTCACATTCGGCACAGTTGACACCGACGAGCATCCCTCTACCATGTCGGCAAAAAAACTCGGCGAAATTCTAAATGAGAAAGCTCCCGGCAAGTGGCAGATCAATGTTCATCCTAACAGCACTCTTGGCGGTGCCGCTGAACTCGTTGAGTCTATCCAGATGGGCAATGTCGATATGGCTTGTCCGGCGACATCGTTCTTGGCGAACTATGTACCTTCGATTGGCGTTCTTGATTTGCCGTATATGTTCACCAACACATCGGAAGCATATGCCGTTCTTGACGGCGATGTAGGTCAACAACTCGCTGCAGACGTTGAGGCAGTTGGCATCAAGTGCCTCAGTTACTGGGAGGTCGGCTTCCGCTGCATTGCGAATAGTGCCCGTCCCATAAACTCTGTTGAAGATGTAAGCGGCCTTAGACTCAGAATTATGAGCAACGAGATTCACCAGGCCCTTTTCTCCGCGCTGGGCGTTGATCCCGTTCCTATGGGGCTTGCTGATGCGCTGGTCGCAAATCAGCAGGGTACGATCGATGGTATGGATAATCCTATGAGTGGGCTGTATACTACCTCTGTCTATGAGTTTGACAAGTACATTGCCGTTACGAATCACGTCTATACTGCCCAGGCAGTTATTATGTCCAATAAGGCATGGAGTAGCATGACGCCTGATGATCAGGCAATATTCATGGAAGCAGTCAAAGAAGCTACCGAGTTTGACCGCGAGCAGCAAGCTATCCAGACCGAGAATGCCGCCCAGGCTCTTGCGGATAAAGGCTGTGAGATCACTTATCCCGATGTCAGCGGCTTTGCAGAAAAGATGGATTCCGTTTACAGTCAGTTCCCTCAGTTCACTGATACTATCGCAGCAATCAAAGCTGCCGCTGGCGCAGTCGACTAATCGAGAAAAATGACATGGTGGTGCTGGGGAAACATATATGCTCAGCACCACCTTAACTTGGTAAGGAGTATTTATATGACTAAATGCCTCTTGACGCTCAGCAACTGGATACAGAAATTTCTCCAGGGTATTTTGCTGATAATAGGAACACTGCTTACGGCAGTCAATATAGCACAGATTGTGGGCCGTGAGATCCATTTTAGCCTGCCGTGGTCTGAGCAACTCAGTACATGGCTGCTCATATGGACCATATTCCTCGGCTACCATCTTGTGATCAAGAACGATGCAGAACTCACTATTGACGCGATTCACTTTAAAAATCACACAGCACAGCTTCTTCTTGAAATCTTACGCGATTTTTTGTCGCTTACCATGATAGTCGTGTTTTTGATCGCCTCTACTCAATTTCTACAGAATTCAATGACCTACCCGCAGAAACTATCCTCTATGCCGGTGAATATGTATGTGATTTATATGGTGATGCCGGTGAGCTTTGCTCTGATGGCTCTTCAGAAGCTCACCAATATGGCTGTAAGGATCGGCAACATTGTAAAGCCCGACGCATTAGAAAACACAGTAGATAAAGGAGGTCAGGCAAAATGACAACTGTTGCGATTGTACTTATTGTATCCGTATTTGCATTTGCCGTATTAGGCGTTCCCCTAGCGTGGTCGCTCGGCTTGTCAAGCCTGTGTGCAATTTTGACGACCGGCACCATTTCGCTTGGTATGTTGGCGCAAAGAATGTATACAGGCGGCGCAGTGTATGCTTTCCTGGCAATATTCTTCTTTATTTTTGCCGGCAATATCATGACATACGGCGGTCTCAGCAAACGCCTTATACGCTTTGCGAATGGACTTGTTGGTCACCATACCGGCGGTACATCCATAGTGTGTATGCTTGCCTGCACCTTTTTTGCCGCAATTTCTGGCTCGTCCATTGCAACAACTGCCGCTATCGGCGGGATGCTTTATCCGGAGCTTAAAGATTACGGCTACCCGGATGATTATGCTGCCACGCTACCGGCAGTCGGCGGAGTACTAGGCATCGTCATCCCGCCCAGCGTCACCTTCATTGTTTATGGCACAACTCTGAATATTTCCGTCGGTAAACTGCTATTCTCAGGCGTCGTTCCTGGTATCCTTGGCGGTATAGCCTTAAGCGTTATGTGCTATATCTTTGCAAAAAAGCGCAACTATCCCAAGGGCGAAAAAATGAACCGTAAGGAATTCTGGAAAGTGGCATGGGAAGCTGGTCCTGCTCTTCTTACCCCGCTTATTATTTTGGGCGGAATTTATTCCGGTTTATTCACTCCCACCGAATCTGCGGCAGTTGCCACGCTTTACAGCATAATTGCCACAAAATTTTTCTATAAAGAACTTGACTGGAGCATATACAAGCAGGCAATGAGGGATACCACCCAAACTACCGCAAACATCATGATTCTTGTCATGTCTGCAACCTGTTTCAGTTGGCTGCTTACGATAAACAACATTCCAACAATGCTCAGCACGTTCCTCCTCAGCATTGTCCACACAAAATTTGCCTTTTGGGTCGGTGTACTCGTGCTGCTGGTATTCCTTGGAATGTTCATGGATGTTTCCACTATTATCCTCATTATTGCCCCGCTGCTTGCCCCTGTCGCGGATAGCTTTGGTATCGATCCCATACAGTTTGGCTGCATCTTCGTATTCACGCTCGCAATTGGTCAGGCCACTCCTCCTTTCGGCGCGTGTCTCTTCGTTTCCAGCAGTATAAGTGGGCACGGCATCATGCGCTTAGGCCTGTTGTCGATTCCGTTTATTCTAGTGCTTCTCTTAGTGGTCATTCTTACATGCATATTCCCTGATCTTGCGACGCTCCTGCCAAGTTTGATGGCGGCATAAATCATATTGGAATAGAATATTAAAGGTAATACTGTATGAAAATAATTGATATTAAAACATATCCTATTTGCTCAATGTCTGAAAAAGCCGCCTACTATTCTCAGGATGTAGTCGACCGCCGCATGGCTCTCATCGTTGAAGTAATTACGGATGAGGGAATTTCTGGTTGGGGCGAAGGCTTCTGCTCCGGGCAAAATCCACTCATATTAAAAGCGATCGTTGACAATGCGTATACACCGAAGCTTATCGGCAGAGACCCATTTGATAACGACGTAATTTACGAAACATTATACAATATGAGCCGATCCTACGGTCAAAGCGGCTCTGCAATAATCGCACTCTCTGCCATTGATGTTGCACTTTGGGATATAAAGGGCAAGGCTCTGAATATGCCTATCTATAAGCTTTTGGGCGGCGCTTACCGGGATGGGGTAGAACCATATGCCTCAGGTCCGTGCCGCATAGAAGGCGAAGTTTACCCGGATGCAGCGGTAGAGCAGGCAAAGCAATATGTTAAGCAGGGCTATAAAGCGATGAAATTCAAAATCGGCTTTGGCGTGAATGAAGACGTGAAGCTGATACATGCAGTTAGAGAGGCTATAGGTCCGGATATCCGGATCATGGTGGATGCGAACTGCGCATACGATGTATCGAAAGCCAAACGTATACTTTTTGATACTGCTGACGCTGATCTATACTGGTTTGAAGAACCCATTTCACCTGAAAACAGAACCGGATATGCGGAGCTGAAAAACCTCACCAAAACATATTTGGCTGCCGGCGAACAGGAGTATTCCAAGTACCACTATAAGGAATGGCTCGAAGCTCGATCGGTAGATATTCTGCAGCCCGATTTGTGCGTTATGGGCGGCTTCACCGAAGGAAAGAAAGTCCTGGCCCTTGCGCAGGCGTATATGATTCAGCTGGTCCCCCATATGTGGGGAACCGGAATCGGTGTTGCAGCCGGATTGCAGTTTATTGCCAACATCCCTGCCACACCACTTGCACTTTTCCCTGATGAGCCGATGATAGAGTACGATCTCTCGGAAAATCTTCTCCGTGATACACTTATTGGTAAAACTATTAAAATTGAAAACGGCACAGTCAAGATTCCTCATGGCTCTGGGCTTGGGATAAAAGTTGACAGGAATGTGATTGAACGCTTCCTGATGAAGTGACATAGCATTCAAAATGAATCTCCTAGGGATACACAAACGCGAATTCAGTTTAATCAGGCCGGAGAGTTCCTCCGGCCTGATTTTTAGGTAATCGGATATCAAGCGTGAGTTATTCTGAAAAGCAAGCGGTAATGTCTCCATCCCGTGCCAAGGCAAGCATAAATAACCCTTTGTGACGGGAGAACTTAGGTAAAGCATATAAAAGAGAGCTTGAAGGACCTGCGGCAATCCGCAAGTCCTTCGATTTATGTTTCGACGGCAAACGATGCAAGCACCATTTGAGCGCATGAAAAAAGCCGGACAGAGGAAATTCCTCTGCTCTATATATCTGTGTACCACACCGGCCTTGCGGCTGTCTCAAAGCCGGTTCGGTGCGAGATCGCTACACCGCCCTGTCCGATCACATACTCGCCTGTCGGAGCATCTGCCGCTGGGCGGTTTGCCGATTGAAGGTGAATGCCGATTTTTGCCCCATGCGGAAGAAGTCGTGGAACAGGCGCAGACGCTCGTTGAGAGTGATTTCCCGTATGCCGGAATCCATGTGGCCGAGGCCAGCGGTCAGGTCAGTGCCGACGCGGGCGAAGAAAGTACGGGCCTTCTCGATGCTGCGCTTGGTCACGGACACGGTAATGCTTGTCCACTACGCCAGCAGTAGATACGTCTGATACACAATATCCAAGTGCTGGTTATAGCTGTCTACCCGTTCATATCCTTTTGCTTCAGCAGCAGAAGTAGTCATATACACCTTTTTCTTTCCTACCTTATCTTCATTTTGATCCTCCCATCTAAAATGCTTAACGGTCTGCATAGGGCTGAGGATCGCCAAATATGAATCTGTACCCTCCATCAACTTCCATTGCCTCTTCCCGCGTCAGTTCGCAGAAGCCATTCATGTTTTTCAGTTCCATAATTTTTCTCCTTTGTTTTCGTTTATATCTATGCGGTCACCGTCGTGCACCGGCTTTCGAATGATATATGATAAGGCCCATGCTAATGTTTACCAGGAAAGCTATCGATACATTTCGTGCGGCAACAAAAGTGCTCAACTTTGCACATAAAGAGCATCGATAAATCTCATGATCTTCCCTGCGCGGTGTTAGTTAAATTTACCAAATATTGGATGATGTTATGTGTCGGGCTTTTTTAGGCTGTAAACCGCTGTTGCGGTGTACAGCTTGAGCCCTTGCGGTGGGGCAAACGACCTGTGCCTATGCGGAACGCGGCGGCTATGACCGCCTGCACCAGTCATTACGCAGTTCTTCACACGCAGGAGGTCACTGGTTCGAGTCCAGCAGTCTCCACCAAAAAGTTCCTGATTTCGCAAGAAATCAGGAACTTTTTTCTGTTTATGTCCTCGAATAGTGACGCGGCATTTTGGCGTTTTTCGCATGACCCGAACCGTGACCCAAAAGCTGAGCGGTCAGGAAAGCACCGGAGAGGGACGGATGGCATCATCCGTCCCTCTCCGGCTGTTTGTTGTGGGCTACATGGTCTGGCTGATGACGCTGCCGATGGTGTCGGCGGCGGCGCGCCTCATCCCCTCCGTGGCGTGGGTGTAGGTGCTGAGGGTAAAGCCCGCGTCATAGTGGCCCAGTGCGCCGGACAGCGTCTTGACGTCCACGCCGTACTTGAGGGACAGCGTGGCGAAGGTGTGTCTGAGGTCATGAAAGCGTATGTGTTCCGCACCGATTGCCTTCAGGATCTTCTCATGGGTGTGGCGGAAGGAGTCCGGGTCGAACATGGTGCCGGTCTTGGGTGACACAAACAGGTAAGGGCTGCCTGGGTGCTTGCGATGCTCTTCTATCAGCAGCTCCACGGCTTTCTGCGGGATCGCCAGCTTTCGGATGGAGTTTTGCGTTTTCGGCTGACTGACCACCAGCTCACCGTTGATGCGGTTTACCTGCTTACTGACGGAGATGGTCATGTTCTCCACGTCCAAGTCCGTCCACAGCAGGGCGAGGAGCTCGCCCCGCCGCAGGCCGGTGGTCAGCTCCAGATAGAAGGCCGCCAGCAGCCCGCGCCGTTCCGCTTCGGCCAGATACGGGCCGATCTTCTCCTCCGGCAGTATCTTCATCTCCCGCTTTTCCAGCTTTGGCAGGCGGCAGCCCTTGGCAGGGTTGGCAAGGAGCAGCCGCTCCGCTACCGCCTGCTCCAGACAGTTGTTCAGCAGCGTGTGGATGCCCCGTACCACGCGGGTGCTGAGACCATTGTCCTTCAGCTTGATGTGGGTATACCGCTGGATGCGGCCGGATTTTTGCAGGTCGTTGTAGAATTTTTGGATCTGGATGGTGGTCAGTTTTTCCAGCGGCGTGTTGCCCAGTTCGGGAACGATGTGGTTGTCGATGTAGTTGAGGTAGTAGTCCTTGGTTTTCTCCCGCAGCCGCGGCTCGGCGTAGACCTCGTACCACAGCTTGATCCACGCACCCAGCGTGTAGGATTTTGCGCGGCTCATGTCCAGCTTTTCAGCCTCTGCGATGGCCTGCTTGAGCTTTTCCTTGGCTTCTGCCTGTGTCTTAGCGAGGACACTCTTGTGGATGGGTTTGCCGGTGGTGGGATCGCAGCCTGCGGTGTAGCGGCCCTCCCAGCGGCCGTCTTTCCGCTTGCGGTTATGACCATCGGCGGCCGATATGACTGTCAAAACGAAACATACCACTACGAGATCGAACTGGCCTGGCAGGCTTACTGCGAACTGATCGGCCTGTGATTGGCCTTTGCAGCACGAGCAGATGCGAATAGGCGTTGTCATGGCGAAATCCCACCAAAATGCGAAGTAAGGCCCCCGGGAATTACCCGGGGGCCTTCACGGTTATCGTATATATTTGGAGGATGAAAAATCGGATATTATTCATCCTATGTCGTAGGCACTGCACCGAAAGAATTCAATCGTAAGGCGGAACACCGCATAAGCCAGCAAGTCTACTTTCAGGATATCCGTTTGGGGCCGATTACATCACAGACAGCATATTGTAGCGCTTCAGCAGCTGAACGTCCTCCCGGGAGATGCGGAGGTCCTGCAGAAACTCCGGTGTCTCCGGTTGGATGGTTTTGGACAAAAACACCTTGGCGGAGGTAGGCATAATGGGTCGGCAGGAGATGCCGAAGCCCAGCCCCCACTTTGTTCCGGCGTTCAGATAGGAGGCGGGCAGGCAGAGGAGATAGACGTCCATCTCCGTGTCCTGATTGTGGGTGACGATGTTGCTGAGGGCGTCATAGTGGCTCAGCGTACCCAAATAGGTGTTCTCGCAGTTCCGGTACTGCTGATAGTCCTGAAAGTTCATGTACAGCGCTATGTCATAGGCGTTGGCACCGGTCTTGGCCCGGATATCGATGACGCTGCGGACCAGACTGTTGTTCCGGCCGTCGAAATAGTACATATACAGCCGGTCAACGCCGCGGAAGAAGGCGGGTACGCTGTCGGCCGTCAGATCTTCCACGGGCAGCGGGGCACAGTACAGCAGCTTTTCCGGCGGCACACCCAGGGCGGCCGCTACCTCGTACAGCGTCACCACGTCCATGGCAATCTGTCCGCTTTCATATTTGGACACGGTGGCCCCGGTTTTGTGGAGCAGCGCCGCCAGCTCCACGATCTTCATTCCGCGCTTTTTGCGGTAGTATTTGATCTTCGCGCCGATCTCTTCTGTCAATGTCATGGTACTTTCCTCAAAATCAAATTTTGGTGCTTTGACCCTCTGTTTTTCAGTATAGACGCTTTTTCCGGCCCGTGCAAGGGGAAATATAATTGTGAGGAAAGTTTTTCGCAAAATTCGTTCCTGAAAAGTAAACAGCGGGCTTTGACGGGGCCCACGGCAGCTGGTATCATAAAAATATAACAGGAAAGGAGCGATACACCATGACCTACAACTTCGACGAGATCATTGATCGGCGCAACACCAATTCCGAGAATGTAGAGGGCTGGCGGCCCTACATTTTCCACTGCGGGCCGGAGAGGGTGTTCCCCTACAAGGACGAGGAATTCATCCGGATGTGGGTGGCGGACATGGAGTTCGCTGTGGCGCCGGAGATTCTGCAGGCCATCACTGACCGGGTAGATCGGCGCATTTTGGGCTATACCCTGGTGTACGATAAGGGTTATTATGAGGCGCTGCGCGCCTGGTGCGAGAGTCGTTACGGCTGGTCCTTCCCCAAGGAGCAGCTGACGTTCTCTCCCGGCGTCATCCCGGCGCTGTACCAGCTGACGGAGGACCTGGTCAAGCCGCTGAACGGCAAGGTCCTGACCATGACGCCTGCCTACGGCTTTTTCCTCCACGCCTGTGAATACAACGGCGTTGAGCTGGTGACCTCGCCCCTGCGGGAGGAAAACGGCCGCTTCTCCGTGGACTGGGAGGACCTTGAGGCGAAGGCCGCCGATCCGGACGTGAAGCTGCTGATGCTCTGCAATCCCCACAACCCCACCGGCCACATCTGGACCGAGGATGAGCTGCGCCACATGGCGGCCATCATCGAAAAGCACCGGCTGTGGGTGGTGTCCGACGAGATCCACTGCGACCTGATCCGCGCCGGCCTGCGCCATACGCCCTTGGGCAAGATCATGCCGGACTATGACCGGCTCATCACCTGTATGTCCGCCAGCAAGACCTTCAACCTGGCGGGCCTGATGCACTCCAATATTATCATCCGCGACGCGGAGGAGCGTGCCCGCTTCCAGGATCGGGACAAGAACATCGGCGCGGTGAACCCGCTGTCCATCGCGGCCCACAAGGCGGCCTATGAGCACGGCGGCCCCTGGCTGGAGCAGCTGAAGGCCTATGTGGACGGCAACCTGGCCCTGGTGGATCAGTTCCTGAAGGAGAATATTCCCGGCGCGAAGTTCACCATTCCTGAGTCCACCTACTTCGCCTGGGTGGACCTGCGGGAGGTGCTGCCGGAGGTGGAGGACCTGCCGGACTTCTTTGCCAACAAGGCCGGTGTGCTGCTGGAGGGCGGCGACGGCCTGTTCGTGGGCAACGCCAGGGGGCATATCCGCCTGAATTTGGCCATGCCCCGTGCCACAGTGCAGATCGGTCTGGAGCGTATCGCCGAGGCCATCCGCAAGGAGAAGGCCGGCGCATAACGCCGCGGCCGCACGAATAGGCGTTGCACATCTCCTGCCTATCTGCTACAATGGCGGCAGTGTGCTGTGCGGGAGGGAAAACGCCTATGAAAAAAACGCTGGATTCCAACGCGATCAAGCTCGTCGCCATCGCGGCCATGACCGTCGACCATGTGGCCTGGTGGCTGTTTCCCGGCTATCCCCGGGCGGTGCTGCCACTGGCGATGCATATCATCGGTCGGCTGACCTGTCCCATCATGTGCTACTTTGTGGCGGAGGGCTATCACCACACCCGGGATATCCGGAAATACACGGCGCGGATGTTCCTGTTCGCGGTCATATCCCACTTCGCCTATGTGTTCGCGTCGGCGGATTTTGCCGGCTGGCGGTCGTTTATCCCGTTTTCCTCCGGCAGTGTGCTGAACCAGACCAGCGTCATGTGGTCGCTGGCATGGGGGCTGGTGATGCTGCGGGTGGTCCATGACCGGCGGCTCCGCCCGGCGGTGCAGGTGGCGCTGATCCTGGTGATCTGCCTGGTCAGCTTCCCGGCGGACTGGAGCTGTATCGCCGCCCTGTGCATCATGGCCTTCGGTACCAATCGGGGAAAGCTGAAGACGCAGGCGCTGTGGATGATGTTCTATGTGGCGCTTTACGCGGTGGTGTACGCCCTGGCGCTGGACTGGGTCTACGGCCTGGTGCAGCTGGCGGTGGTGCTGGCCGTTCCCGTGCTGGCGCTGTATAACGGGCAGCGTGGGCCGTCGCCGCGGGTGAACACGGTGATGAAGTGGCTGTTTTACCTGTACTACCCGGCGCACCTGGCCTTGATCGGCTGGCTGCAAATGCAATGAGACGCAGATACCCGGCACGCCTTCGGCGCGCCGGGTATCTTTTGTTGACGTGGTCGGTTTACAGCAAGGGGCGCCAGGGCGTCTCTCTGACCAGTCGTATCATCTCCCGGGCGAAGATGCCCAGAGCGCTGTCCCGACGGTACAGCACCCGCAGCTCCCAGCTGAGCTCGGGGATGTCTATGGCGTAGAAAATAAGCTTTCGCAGAGTATCCGACGGTATCCGGCCAATGAAGTAGCTGGGGACGAAAGAGGCGCAGTTTTCCAGAGAGGCCACCAGCGTGTGGTTGATGACCGGATCGCCGCAGTGGATCAGCGTGTCCGGAATAATGCTGTAATGCTGGAAAAACCGGTGGGAGGAGGCGTAGATCATCTGATTTTTGTTGTATATACAGTACTGAAACGGCGGCAGGTCCTCCACCGCCAGCGGCTTCGGCATCGGGCTCTCCATCGCCCGGAGCATTGCCGAGGGCCATCGCGGTGCCATCTCCGCCCGCACGGAGGGCGATACCATCACCTTTACCGCCCTGCTGAAATAAACGGGACGGGGCCGTCAGGCCCCGTCCCGTACTTTTCTGCGTTAATTCTGATAGTGTACCCGCCACGCCGTGTCCAGCGGCTGGCAGGCGAGCGCCGTGCCGTCCAGGTCGGCGCGGTGCATATCCACGGCGCACAGCTGGGCGGCGTCGTAGGTGGTGTAGTAATACACCCCGGTGTCGGCATTGCAGCAGCTGGTATACAGCGTCAGCTCGCATGCGCCGTCCTCCAGCACGCAGCAGCCCCGCTGCTGTGCCGCCGCGCCCAGAATGTGCAGGAGCTGGCTGACGCTCTCGGCCTCGCCGTCGCCGGAACGGCTGTTCAGCCGGGTAAAGGCCGTCCGTACAAAGCGGGAGGGGGAGGACAGGTCGCCGGGCAGACCCATGGCGCCCATGCCCCGGCTGTACGTCTCCAGCGGCAGGGCGGGGGAGAAGCGGTTTTCCGGCGGCTGCGGGGACAGCTGGGCGTAGTCGTTCAGCCGGAACAGCTGCATGGGGAAGGGCGGCTCGTTGGTCAGCACGCCCGCCGGGTCCTCATAGACCCGCAGGCCCTCCGCCGTCTGCTCCACCGCGAAGCACTGCTCCCGGTCCGCCAGCAGCCAGTGCAGCCGGGCCGGGGGCAGCCCCGGCAGAAAGGCGTCGTCGGTGATGCGGCTCTCCGCCAGCAGGTCCCGGGCCTCCGCCGCCGTGGCGCAGCGGCCCAGCAGCCAGGGGATCAGCTCGAACTGGGCCACGTTGGCCTTTCCCGGCGCGCAGGGGCCGTATACGGCGCTGCGGACGAAGTTCAGCCCCGCCATGCACAGGCCCTTCTCGTTCACCGCGTCATAGTACAGGGGGTAGCCGTCCTGTACGGAGGCCATGCCGATCATGGCGTAGTGCCGCGTCAGGTCCGGCAGGTGCCGCATGGGCAGGGGAAAGAGCCGGGGTGTGATGACCACCTGCTCGCCGAAGCCGCGCTCATAGTCCAGATTGCGCCCGAAATAGAAGCATTTTGTCTTGTATGTGGCCGCAGTGCACATGGGCCGGGACCTCCTTTTATTCGTTATCCGCCGGCTCGGCGGGGTACTGCCGCTTCAGGAAGGAGAGAAAATACCGGGCGGCGCTGTTGGCCGGCGGCGGTGTCTTCACCGCCGCGCCCAGCCGGCGTGACAGCGGCTCCGCCAGCGGGAGCACCCGCACCTGGCCCTCATAGCCCGCCAGAGAGAAGGCGGACAGCACCGACACGCCCAGTCCCGCCGCCACCATAGACAGTATGGCCGCGTCGTCCGACGCTGTGACCTCCAGCCGTGGTGCCTCCGGCGGCAGCAGCCGCGCCACATACTGCTCCGGGCAGGAGAGAAATGTCTCCTGCAGCAGGCGCTCCAGGGGAATGACGTCCTCCGTCCAGGGGAAGTCCGGCGGCACCACCGCCACCAGCGGCGCGTCCGTCAGCGGCGTCCAATAGAAGCCCTTGCCGCAGGTCTCCTCCACCAGGGCCAGCTGCACCCGTTCCTCCTCCAGCGCCGCGGCCAGCTCATAGCCGCCCACCAGCACGTCGATCTTGATCTCCGGGTGCAGCTTGCGGAACTTCTGCAGCAGCGCCGGCAGCCGTGCCCGGGCAATACTGGCAAAGCAGCCGATCCGCAGCACGCAGTTGTGGGCCTTGCCCTGGGCCGCCGCCTCCCGCCGCAGGGTCTCACTGGCGCGCAGATAGTCCTGTATATAGGGCAGCAGGTGCTCGCCCTCCTCCGAGAGCCGGACACCGTGGCTGCTGCGGGCGAGCAGGGTACAGCCCAGCTCGGCCTCCAGCTTGTTCACCATGTGCGTCATGGCGGACTGGGTGTAGCCCAGCTGCGCCGTCGCCTTTCCAAAGCTGCCGCACTGCACTGCCGTCAGCAGCGCCCGCAGCCGTTTGTCATCCATAGGGGCCTCGCTTTCTGTACAAATTGGACAAAATTGCAACGATTATTTTTAACTATATCACAAGAGCTGTCGCCGTTCAATGCCATAAACGTAAACTTTCCGCCAACGATTTGGAAAATGCGGTAAACATTTTTATACGTCATAAAAATTGTTCATGCGTCGTTCGATAAGCGTCATTTCCGTGATGATGAAAAGCATGATACGCTATATGCACAGGATGCAACGCGCTTTAAAGCGTGAGTCTGCGCCGGTGCGCCGCAGTCGGCGGCGTGGGAACAAGAGAAGAGAAATGGAGAAATCAGAATGATCGGACAGAAGAAAAACACCGCGGCGGATATCGTTGTCGTGGGCTTTGCGCTGTTTTCCATGTTTTTCGGCGCGGGCAACGTGATCTTCCCGCCCTTTTTGGGCGTGGAGGCCGGCAGCCAGTGGCTGGCGGGCTTTTCCGCCTATTTCATTGCGGATATCGGTCTGGCGATGATGGGTATGTTCGCCCTGCTCCGCGTGGGCAGCAGCGAGAAGGTACTGGAACGGGCGGGCAAAGTCCCCGCCGAGATCCTCATGTGCGCCATCATTCTGTGTATCGGCCCCATGGTGGCCATCCCCCGCACCAGCGCCAGCACCTATGAGATGGCCATCGCGCCCAACCTGTCCGGCGTATCGCCGGTGGTGTTCTCCGTGGTGTTCTTCGCGGTGATCCTGGCTCTGTGCATCAAGGAGTCCGCCGTGGTGGACATTGTAGGCAAGGTGCTCACGCCGCTGCTGCTGGTGGGCCTGTTCGCCATTATTATCAAGGGTGTGATCACGCCGCTGGGCGATATCGCGCCCCTGGCGCAGATCGACAACGTGGCCGTCACCGGCATCAAGGCCGGCTACCAGACCATGGACGCGCTGGCGGCCCTGCCCTTCGGCATCATCGTGCTGCAAAGCGTCACCGCCAAGGGCTATCAGCGGGGCCAGAGCCAGCTTCGCGTGGTGGGCGGCGCCGCGCTGCTGGCGGGCGTGCTGCTGCTGGCGGTGTATATGGGTCTGGCCTATCTGGGCGCCACCGTGTCCGCACAGTACACGTCCTCCATCGGCCGCGCGGCCCTCATCATGGCCATCGTAGAGGCGTTGATGGGCAAGACCGGCATGGTGATCTTCGGAGTGGTGGTGGGCCTGGCCTGCGTCACCACGGCCATCGCCCTGACCAGCTCCGCCGCGGCGTATTTCACGGAGCTGTGTCGCGGGAAGATCAGCTACAAGGTGTTCGTGACGGTCATCTGCGTGTTCAGCGCCGTGGTGTCCAACCTGGGCCTGGACCGTATCGTGGCCGTGGCCGCGCCGGTGCTGGATATAGTATATCCCCCCACGCTGGTGCTTATTTGCGTCTCCCTCATCATACCCAAGGTCCACGACTTTGTCAGCCGGGGCGCCGCGCTGGGCGCACTGCTGACCAGCGTGCTGTGCACCCTGCACACCTGCGGTGTGAAGCTGCCGCTGGTGGAGGCCCTGCCGCTGTATGATCTTGGCCTGAGCTGGCTGCTGCCCGCCGCCGTGTTTGGCCTTGCCGCCCAGCTGCTGACGCTGCTGCCCGGCGTCCACTGTGCGGAGAAGCCTGCCCGCCGCGCCAGCGAAAAGCATTAAACCGCTTCCTCCGGGCGGGGCCGTTCTTACCCCACGGTCCCGCCCTTCTCTCCTATATTTATTATATACCGGCGGCTGTCTGAAACAGTCCGCCGGCGGGATCGGCTTGACAAGAGCAGGCGTTTGCCGTACAATAAACACGCTGCTGACGTCGAAAGTACGCTTGAGACGGAAGATGCGCCATAGGTTCTGCGCCCGCGAAGCGGGCGCTGTGGTCGTGTCGCGGTGGCGGCGCGGCTTTTTTATTTGGCCGCGGATCTTACGACGGGAGGTTTTGCTATGGAAACACGGGTGGCGGTCATTGCGGTCATCGTAGAAAATGAGGACGCGGTGACGGAGCTGAACGCGCTGCTGCACCAGTACGGCGCATATATCATCGGGCGGATGGGCGTGCCCTACCGCGCCCGGGGCGTGAACATCATCTCCGTGGTGCTGGATGCGCCGCAGGACGCGATCTCCGCCCTCAGCGGGAAGATCGGGAGGCTGGAGGGTGTCAGCGCCAAGACGCTGTACTCCAACGTGATCACACCGATAGAAGACAGATAGGCATGCTGCACGACAGCTTTGTATAAGAGACCGTATCACGGAAAGGAGAAAACAACATGAAAAAAATGATATCCCTGCTGCTGGTGCTGGCGCTGGCATTGACGCTGTGCGCCTGCGTAACGCCGAAAACGCCTATGCCCATTGAGGATGGCGACAAATCCGCCGCCCAGCCGGTCACTGTGCGGTTGGGCGGGCTGAAGGGCCCCACCTCCATGGGCATGGTAAAGCTGTTTGACGATGCGGACAACGGCCTGGGCCAGAACGCGTATACGTACACCATCGCGGCCAGCGCCAATGAGCTGACGCCCCAGCTGGTGCAGGGCGAGCTGGATGTGCTGGCGGTGCCGGCCAACGTGGCGGCCATCCTGTACAACCAGGCGGAGGGCGGCGTGGTGCTGCTGGCCGCCGGCACATTGGGTGTGCTGTATATCGTGGAAAAGGGCGGCGAGACGGTGACGGACATTGCCTCGCTGAACGGAAAGACCATCTACGCCACCGGCAAGGGCGCTACCCCGGAGTACGCGTTGACCTATCTGCTCTCGCAGCACGGGCTGACTCTGGGTGAGGACGTACAGGTGGAGTGGAAGAGCGAACCCACGGAGATCGTGGCCCTGATGGCGGAGCAGGACAACGCCGTGGCCATGCTGCCCCAGCCCTTTGTCACCGTGGCGCAGAGCCAGGTGGAGGGCCTGCGTGTGGCGCTGGATATGAGCGCCGAATGGGATGCGCTGGACAACGGCAGCCGCCTGATCACTTCGGTACTGGTGGCCCGCAAGGCATTTGCCGATGAACACCCGGCGGCACTGGCAGCCTTCCTGGAGGACTACGCCGCCAGCACGGACTACGCCAATGAGCACCCGGCCGAGGCCGCTGTGCTGGTGGAGAAATATGGCATCGTCAAGGCCGCCGTGGCGGAGAAGGCGCTGCCCCAGTGCAATCTGGTGTGTATTACCGGCGTGGATATGAAGGTCGCCGTGGGCGGCTATCTGCAAACACTGTATGACCTGAAGACGGAGGCCGTGGGCGGCGCCATGCCCGGCGACGGCTTCTACTGGATGGGCGCATGAGCGCACCTGCGGACAAAAAAATAAAGACCTGGCAGCGTGCCGGCGCGGTGGTGCTGGCCCTGTCGGTCTGGCAGGCGGCCTCCTGGGCCGTGGGCTCGGCACTGCTGCTGCCGGGACCGGTAACGGTGCTGGGGCGGCTTTGCGCCCTGGCGGTGACAGCGGCCTTCCGGCGGGCGGTGGCGTTCAGCTTTTGCCGTATCGCCGGCGGCTTTGCCCTGGCACTGGTGCTGGCCTTTGTGCTGGCACTGGCGGCGGGACGCTGGCCGGTGGTAGAGGTGCTGCTGCGGCCCTATGTGCTGGCCATCAAGGCGGTGCCGGTGGCGTCGTTCATCATCCTGGCACTGATCTGGATGCGGACATCGGCGCTGCCGCTGTTCATCTCATTCCTGATGGTCTTTCCCATTCTGTACACCAACGTGCTGGCGGGCCTCCGCAGTGCGGATGGCCAGCTTCTGGAAATGGCCCGGGCCTTCCGGGTGCCCTGGCGGCGGCAGCTGCACAGCATCCTGCTGCCGGCGGTGGAGCCGTTCCTGCTGGCGGGCTGCGCCGCGGCCCTGGGCATGAGCTGGAAGGCCGGTGTAGCGGCCGAGGTCATCGGTGTGGTGGCCGGCTCCCTGGGCGAGAGACTGTACGACGCGAAGATCTACCTCCAGACCGCCGATCTGCTGGCCTGGACCGTGGTGATCGTGGCGCTGAGCGCCCTGTTTGAGAGACTGGTGCTGGCCCTGCTGCGGCGGGGCTTCCGTCGGCTGGAAAGGGGGTGCGGCGCATGAACGTGGCACATCTGTACAAGCGCTTCGGCGACAAGGCCGTGCTGGAGGACGTGAGCCTGACCGTCCCGGACGGGGCGGTGGTGTGTCTGATGGCCCCCTCCGGCCGCGGGAAGACCACGCTCCTGCGCTGTATCGCCGGGTTGGAGATGCCGGACAGCGGCACCGTCACCGGCGTGCCGGAGCGATTGGGTTTCGTGTTTCAGGAGGACCGTCTGTGCCCGCAGCTGGACGCCGTGGAGAACGTGCGTCTGGTCACGGGCCGGGCCATGTCCCGGCCGGATATCGAGGCGCACCTGCGGGAGCTGGGATTGGCGGACTGCCTGGACCAGCGGGCGGCGGAACTGTCCGGCGGACAGCGGCGGCGGGTGTCCATTGCCCGGGCAGTATGTTATGTGCCGGAGCTGCTGCTGCTGGATGAGCCCTTTAAGGGCCTGGACGGCGCGGCCCGGGACCGGACGGCGCAGTATCTTCTGCGGCACCGGAACGGCGCGGCGGTGCTGTGCGTCACCCACGACCGGGCGGACGCCGCGGCCCTGGGCGCAGAGATCGTGGAAATATGAAAAGAGACGGCGGATGCCGTCTCTTTTTGCTTTATCTGATCTGTCCGTTGCCGCGGATGACGTATTTATACGTGGTCAGCTCGTCCAGCCCCATGGGGCCCCGGGCGTGGAGCTTCTGGGTGGAGATGCCCATCTCGCAGCCCAGCCCGAACTCGCCGCCGTCGGTAAAGCGGGTGGAGGCATTGACATACACGGCGGCGCTGTCCACGCTGTTAACAAAGGCCTCGGCGTGGGCGCTGTCCTCGGTGACGATGGCGTCGCTGTGGCCGGTGGAGTGGGCGGCAATGTGAGCGATGGCCTCGTCCACGCTGTCCACGATCTTCACGGCCAGGATATAGTCCAGAAATTCGGTGTCGAAGTCCCGTTCGCCGGCGGGGGTACCGGGAATGACCGCCGCGGCGCGCTCGTCCAGCCGCAGCTCCACGGGGACCTTGCCTGCGGCGGCTCGGTCATCCACCAAACGCTTTTTCAGCCGGGGCAGGAAGGCCTGCGCCGCGGCGCTATGTACCAGCAGTACCTCTTCGGCATTGCACACGGAGGGACGGCTGGCTTTGGCGTTCTCCACGATGTCCAGAGCCATGTCCAGATCGGCGCCGTCGTCCACATACACATGGCAGATACCGGTGCCCGTCTCAATGCAGGGCACGGTGGCGCCGGCCACGCAGGCCCGGATCAGTCCCGCGCCGCCCCGGGGGATCAGCAGGTCCACCAGACCCTTGGCGGTCATGATGTCCGCGGCGGACTGGTGGGTGGTGTCGTCCACGATGTTCAGGATGTCCGGGTCGCCGCCCTCGGCGGCGATGCCGGCCTTCAGTGCCTGCACGATGGCGCGGGCGGTACGGTAGGCCTCCCTGCCGCTGCGGAGTACGCAGACATTGCCGGATTTCAGCGCCAGGGCCGCCGCATCTGAGGTAACGTTGGGGCGGCTCTCATAGATAATGGACACCAGCCCCAGAGGGACCTGTACCTTCTGGATGACCAGACCGTTGGGGCGGCGTACCTCGGACAGCACACGGCCGGTGTGGTCCGGCAGGGCGGCAATGGCCCGCACGCCGTCGGCCATGCCCGCCAGTCGGTCATGGTCCAGCCGCAGCCGGTCCAGCATCACATCGGAGATATGCCCCCGGGCATCGCTCATGTCGGCTTCATTTTCCGCCAGAATAGCGCCCTCATGGGACAGAAGACTGTCGGCCATGGACAGCAGCAGGGCGTTTTTGCCTGCCTCGTCCAGGACGGCCAGTTCGCCCCGGGCGGCGCGGGTCTTTTTCAGAATATCGATAGTGGTCATGGCTCACTTCTCCTTTGCCAGAAATCGGGTGCCCACGGGCTTTCCGCCCACGATGTCGTACAGCAGGGCGGGCTTGCTGCCATTGGCGATGACCATCTGGCAGCCGACCTCGGTGACGATTTGCGCAGCCTTCAGCTTGGTGGCCATGCCGCCTGTGCCCAGACTGCTGCCGCTGCCGCCGCCCAGAGCGAGAATGTGCGCGTCGATGGACGGCACCACGGGGATAAGCTTCGCGGCGGGATCCCTGTGGGGATCGCCGTCATACAGGCCGTCGATATCACTGAGCAATATCAGCAGGTCGGCGTGTACCGCCGCCGCCACGATGGCGGAAAGCGTGTCGTTCTCGCCGATGGTGTTCTCCACGCCCACCTCGTCGGTGGCCACGGTGTCGTTTTCGTTGATGACAGGCAGCGCCCCCAGCTCCAACAGGCGAAAAATGGTGTTCCGCATATTACGGCTGCGCTGCTCGTTCTTTACATCCTCGCCGGTGAGCAGCACCTGTGCCACTGTGTGATTGTACTCGTTGAACAGCTTGTCATAGGTGTACATCAGCTCGCACTGGCCCACGGCGGCGGCCGCCTGCTTCGTGGGCATATCCTTAGGTCGTCCCGGCAGGTTCAGCTTGCCCACGCCCATGCCGATGGCGCCGGAGGAGACGAGAATGATCTCGTGCCCGGCGTTTTTCAGGTCGCTCAGGACCTTGCACAGGCCCTCCATCCGCTGGATGTTCAGCCGTCCTGTGGCGTGGGCCAGAGTAGAGGTGCCGACTTTTACCGTGATACGCATAGAAATGCCCCCTTCGGGAAAAGAATTTGGAGCCATTATACTACGAAACCCGGGGGATGAAAAGAAAAATTTTCCTTGACAGGCAAGAGAGCACTGTGATATGCTAACTGTACTAACACGCATAGTGCACTTGATACGGAAAGGAGCGTGTGCGATATGATCGTGCTGGACTACCGGGACAGCCGTCCCCTGTACCAGCAGGTGAAGGACAGCCTGCGGCGCATGATGCTGACAGGGCTGCTGGAGCCGGACGAAAAGCTGCCGTCCGTGCGGGCGCTTGCCACACAGCTTGCCATCAACCCCAACACCATCCAGCGGGCGTATGCGGAGCTGGAGGCGGAGGGGTACATCTACTCTGTGGCGGGCAGAGGGAGCTTTGTCTCCGCCGGGGACGGCGAGCATCTGCGGCGCATCGCTGAGCTGACGGGGCGGCTGGCCCCGGTACTGGAGGAGCTGAAGAGCCTGGGCTATACCCGGGAGCAGCTGCTGGCACTTTGGGAAGGAGGAGAGGGCAAATGATCGAGGTAAAAAACGTCGTCAAGACCTTTGACGGCTTCCGGGCGCTGGACGACCTGACCATGACGGTGCCCCACGGCGCGGTGTACGGTCTGGTAGGGCCCAACGGCGCGGGGAAATCCACCATCATCCGCCATTTGGCGGGCATCTACCGGCAGGACAGCGGCGACGTGCTGGTGGACGGTCAGCCGGTATATGAGAACACCGCCGTGAAGAGTCGTATGGCCGTTATCGGCGACGACTGGTACTACTTCCCGCAGTCGGGCATCCGGGAGATGGCGAAATTCCTCGCCGGTATCTACCCCGATTTCAGCTGGGAACGGTACGAGAAGCTGAAGCAGGTCTTCCCGCTGGATGAGAAGATGATGCTGCGGCGGATGAGCAAGGGTATGCAGAAGCAGGCGGCCTTTTGGCTGATGGTGTGCTGTATGCCGGAGTACCTCATTCTGGACGAGCCGGTGGATGGCCTTGACCCGGTGATGCGGCGGCAGGTATGGTCGCTGCTTTTGGGCGACGTGGCGGAGCGGGGCACGACGGTGCTGGTGTCCAGCCATAACCTGCGGGAGTTGGAGGACGTGTGCGACCACGTGGGCATCCTGAACCATGGCAAGGTGCTGCTGGAGCGCAGTCTCTCCGATCTGCAGGACAACACGGTAAAGGTGCAGGTGGCCTATCAGGGCGTTACCGAGCCGCCGCTGCCGGTGGAGCTGAACATCCTGCACCGCAGCCACGTGGGACGGGTGTATACCTATATCGTCCGGGGCAGCAGTCAGGAGATCCTGCGCCGGATGCAGATCACCGAGCCGGTGCTGCTGGAATCCATCCCGCTGACGCTGGAGGAGATATTCATTTACGAGCTGGGAGGTGTGGATTATGCCGCGAAAGACATCCTTCTGTAAAGCCGCGCTGCTGCGCAGCGATATAAAGCGCTACTGGCCGCTGCTGTTTTTGTATGTGGCCGTGTGGGTGGTGATCCTTCCCATGCAGATACTGTCGGCTAGCCGGGAGTGCGACGGCGTGGCGGAGGGCATCATGACCGTGCTGCAGCTGCGGCAGCACAACGTCATCATCCAGTCCATACCCGCCTCCGTGGTCATGTCCCTGCTGTTCGGCTGCTTTGCAGCCATGGCGGTGTGGTCGTACCTGATGTCCGGCCGCACCGTGGGGCTGATGCACGCCCTGCCGGTGACACGGACACAGGCATTTTTCTCCCACGTCCTCTCTGCGCTGGGAGCGCTGACGGCGGGGAACGTGCTGATCTTCCTGCTGACCGCTCTGTGCAGCGCCGGCTTCTCCTACGTGGACTGGGCGGCGCTGGGCACGTGGCTGCTGCTGACGGAGCTGATGGCGCTGTTCTTCTTCGCGCTCGGCTCCCTGTGCGCCATGGTCACGGGATGGCTGCTGGCGGTGCCGGTGCTCTACGGCGCGATGAACGTCATCGCCCTCCTTCTGTACGCGGTGATAAGCACGATGACGCAGATGTTTTACTTCGGCTACAGCAGCGACATTCCGGAGTTCATCACCTGGCTGACGCCGGTGGGTCGGATCTGGGATGCCGTGGCCAACGGCGGCGCCCAGCCCATCGACGTGCAGTTCCGCGAGCCCATCGGCACCCAAAGCTATCAACGCGTCCAGCTGCCAGCCTCCGCCTTCTCCACCTGCATCATCTACGCCGCGGTGGGTGTCGCACTGCTGGCGCTGGTGTGGTGGCTGTATAAAAAGCGTCCCAGCGAGACGGCCGGCGACGCTATGTCCTTTCGGTGGCTGCAGCCCGTGGCGCGCTGGGTCATCGGTCTGTGCGGCGGTCTGGGATTGGGTCTGTTCCTGCGCTATACCGCCTTTATCGGCAGCGGCTTCGCCTGCCTGCTGATCTGCCAGCTGGTCATGGGCGTGATCTGCTTCTTCGCCGCCCAGATGCTGCTGAAAAAGAAATTCCGCATTTTCACCAGACGCTGGTGGGTGGAAACGCTGGCGCTGGTGCTGACCCTGCTGGCGGTGACGCTGTGCATCAAGCTGGACATCACCGGCTATCAGAACCGCATCCCGGACGCGGAGGACGTTACCTCCGTCCGCTTCAACGCCAGCTATGCGGATTTCACCACCGACGATCCCGCAGCGGTGGAGAGCGTGATCTCCCTCCACCGCGCCATTCTGGAGCAGTACGATGAGACAGGCGAAAGACTGGAGGACCAAACCTACCTGTATACGGAGGGCGGCCCGATCACCCGCTATGTGCGTGTGGACTACCAGCTGCGGAACGGCACGAGTCTGTGTCGTGAGTGGAGGGTATCGATCGTCAACGGCTCCGATATCCACCGGCTGCTGACCCAGCTGGTGAGCCGCACCGACTGCCGGGAGTCCCTTATGGGTCTGGATGCCCTGCGGAAATATGGCGGCGTGAGCAACGTGGTGGGCGGCTACGTCAGCCAGTACGAGACCGGCGCGTTTGCGGATCTGACCCGCCAGCAGGCGCAGGATCTGGTGTCCCATGCGCTGGCGGACGCCGCCAACAGCCGCGCACCCATCGACCCCCTGCGCGACGATATGTACAGCAGCACCAACCTTGACATTGAGATACGCATGAACACCAACGGAAAAACCGTCTCCCTTTCCCTCAGTGTCCCCGACTTCGCCGTGGAGACAAAGGCCTTCCTCGATGCACTGGAATTCGAGGAGCCGGTGGACGGCACCTACGATAGCCCGGAAAAATGCTATGACGACGAGGCGTACGACGACTTCGGTGAAGCCGCCGGCGAAGTGGTATACGGCTAAAGCAACAGAGGCGACGCAGTGCGCCGCCTCTGTTTTCACCACCGCATACGCATAAGAGCAGCCCCCGGCTTCGCCGGGGGCTGCTGCGTTTTACTCGTTGGTGTAGTTGTCGAAATAGCCCTGAATGTAGACGATGGGGGTGCCCTTGTCACCGGAGCCGCTGGTCAGGTCACACAGGGAGCCGATTAGGTCGGTGAGGTTCCGGGGCGTGGTGCCCTCGGACACCATGTTGCCCACCAGAGACTTCTTGGCGTCCTTGGCCTTGATCTTCTCGGAGATGGCGTTCTTCAGCTCCTCGCCGCTGAGGTCGGCGAACTCCTTGTCCGCCAGATACTTCAGCTTCAGCTCGTTGGGCGTACCAACCAGACCGCTGGTATAGCCGGGAGCCACCACGGGGTCAGCCAGCTCCCAGATCTTACCGGCGGGGTCCTTGAAGGCGCCGTCGCCGTAGACCATAGCCTCCACCCGCTTGCCGGTGGCGTCGCTCATCGCCTTGCCGATGTCCTCCGCCACCGCCTTGGCGTCGCGGGGAAACAGCTTCACGCGGTCGTCGTCCGCCTTGTTGCTGCCCAGCAGGCCGTACTGGGCGTTGTAGCCGCTGCCGTCCACGGGCGCGGTCAGCAGGTCGTCCAGACCCAGCACCACCTTGGCACCGGCGGCGGTCAGCAGACGCTTGCTGCGCTGGCGGCTGTGGATGTCGCAGGTGATCACCGTGTCGGTGTAGGGCAGGATGGCGGTGACGCGGTTGGCGAACACGATCTCCGCCTGGGCACCGGCCTCTTCGATGATGGACTTGTAATAGGCCACATAGTCCACGCCGGTGAAGGGATGCACCACCTCGCCGAAAGCCGCGCGGAACTGCTCCAGCGACAGCACATCGTGCCACGGGTCGATGCCGGCCTCGTCCAGCTGGTCCAGACTCACCAGATGGTTGCCCACCTCGTCGGAGGGATAGCTCAGCAGCAGCACGACCTTCTCCGCGCCCATGGCGATGCCACGCAGCAGCAGGGAGAAGCGGTTGCGGCTGAGGATGGGGAATGCCACGCCCACGGTCTTGCCGCCGGTCCTGGCGCGCACGTCCTCGGCGATCTGCTCGCAGGTAGCGTAGTTGCCCTGGCAGCGGGCCACCACGGACTCGGTCACGGCCACCACGTCGCCGTCACGGGCGGTGATGTTGTTTTCAGCCAGCGCATTCAGCACGGTACTGACGGTGATGTCCACCACGCTGTCGCCCTCGCGGAAGATGGGGGCGCGCACGCCCCGGACCACGGTACCCAAAGTTCTGCTCATAGCGGAAGCCCTCCTGATATAATTAAGGTGTTGTGTTGAAATCGTCAAAGGCAGCGCAAACGCGCAACAGAAAATAGTATATCACAAAATAAACATAAGTAAAATACATAAAATTGATATCTGCATTTTGATTAGCTAATGATGCGACTGGCGGAGAAATTCCTCTTGCTTTTTTGCGGGAAATGTGTATAATAACAGGGTACGCAAGTGAATACGGGCTTGTAGCTCAGCTGGGAGAGCAAGCCTGACATACCGCAACCATACAATTTCATATTCGGGCTTGTAGCTCAGCTGGGAGAGCGTTCGGTTCGCATCCCTATGGCCGCACATCGACCTGTGAGTTTCAGCCCACGATTTCGGAGTGATTTTTCTCCGAAATCTTCTAAAATCGAAAAACTTGAAAATCTGCTTTTTGTTGTGAAAACCCCGCAAAAAGCGGCAATATGGGCCCATAGCTCAGCTGGGAGAGCGTTCGGTTCGCATCCGAGAGGCCGAGGGTTCGAATCCCTTTGGGTCCACCATTTCGAGAAAAATCACCGCCAATTCGGCGGTGA
>ENA-UERK01000494-UERK01000494.1-human-gut-metagenome-genome-assembly--contig:-NODE-494-length-34150-cov-42.557509_pt1 | contig 34150 bp, 19 predicted proteins | sample MGYA00242957_ERZ507957 | MGnify/ENA primary metagenome ERZ507957 (study PRJEB26167, sample SAMN06115538) | human gut metagenome | host: Homo sapiens | place: China:Heilongjiang | collected 2015-11-06...
TCATTGCCGCAGGGTCTCCATTATAGGCAGCCTCCACGTCGGTGGCGAGAATTTTACGAAGTTTTGGAAACTCCATGATGGCTTTTGCTGCGATAACGCCAGCCTTGGCACGTTGATGCTGTAGTTCAGCCTGTGTCTCAGTTTCGCAATCATTGGCGAAGCAGAGTCCGGCGAGAATCTGTTCTGCAAGCATCTCGTAGAGTTTCTCTACTCTTACTCCAATATGATATTTGATAGTGGAGATATTTACGGAAGAATTGCCGAAATATCCCGGAAAGAGGATGGAGCGAGACAGATTGATAATATCTTCGAGCGCCTTGCCCGAAGGAAGTGGATTTCCGTCTCTGTGCTGATGGAATAGACCTTTTAATGAATCGGCGCAAGAAAGCTCGTCGATGGTCTCTGTCAGCTGATGAGTTAATGTATCTTTACTCATTTTCTTCATGTATCAATAAAATTCGTGTGCAAAGATACGATTTATTTCTTGAATTGCAAAAAAATGACGGCTGTTTTTTTTGCTTTTTTGTAGAATAATCGAAACAGAAAAAGCAGATTCACTAAAATACGGAATCTGCTTTTTCGGCTTCTATTCTGTGATACTGTCTAAAAAGAGCAGCAATCGGTTGGTGACATTTACTTCTGAAACTCCCGAATCGAAATCGAGGGATACCAGGTTCAGTTGAGGAAAACGCTCATGTAACCGTTTCTCGATACCCTTGGAAATCACGTGGTTAGCTATGCAGCCGAATGGCTGGAGCGAGATGATATTATTCACTCCGTCTCGGATATAACCCACGATGTCGGCAGGCAGGAGCCAGCCTTCTCCAAACTGTGCTGCCAGCGAAACCAATCCCTGCACATCCTTCGCATCATCATAAATATTGGTGAATGGACGGAAGTAGCGGAACTTGCTGGCTGCCTTGTTCACCTGGCGCAATCTTCTGCCTATCAATGCCTGATAAGCACCCTTGATGATGAAGTCTGGTACCTTGGTACAATTCAGTCGCATGTGCTTCTGTATCTCTACATTCACGAATTCCTGAAGGAAGAACGGAGCGAGTAGCGGAGGCACTACCTCAATGCCTTTAGAGATGATGTATCGCTCCAGGTACTGATGGGCAAAAGGATTGAACTTCAGGAAGATTTCTCCTACGATGCCCACTTTGGGTACATCCTTGTCTAGGGTCATCTGGTTGAATTCCTCTGCAGCCTGTTCCAGGAGCTTGATGAGACCTTTTGCTGAGTTTCGGGCGATAGGCTCGTCGATGAGGCGTATGTACTTATCCCGTAATTCCTTGGCTATTCCCTGTTTCCGTTCTCTTGCGATGCAGGCGTTGTACATCTCGTTAATCGCATCGCCATAGAAAATAGCGGTAACGATAATCTGGCTGTATTTTAGCCAAGGCACGTTGAAGCCATCCTGCTCATTATAGTCTTGCTTATCATCCGTAGAACCGGAAGCTTCACCTGTCGAGGCTGTCACGCCTAGTGTGAGTAATGGTACATCCTGGAAACCGTTGGAAATCATCGCCCGTTTGATGAGGCCTGCATAGTTGGTTGCACGACACTGTCCACCCGTTTGGCTCATTACTACAGCCGTGTTCTTGAGGTCGTATTTGCCTGATTTCAAGGCTTTGATGATGTCGCCCACGATGAGTGTTGCAGGATAGCAAACCTCATTGTTGGCGAATCTCAAGCCAATTTCTGCACTAGCTTCATCGCTCATAGGCAAAACTTCTACATCATAACCTATCAGCTTCAGGATAGGAGGAATAATAGGAGTGAGATACTCAGTCATGAACGGAGCGAGAATCTTGCGATGCACATCCTGCTTGGTGAAAACCTTGGTCTGCTGTAAATGTTGAGTGTTGAGTGTTGAATGTTGAATTTCTTCTGCTGTTGAATTTTTCACTCTTCGTTCTTCACTCTTCACTCCCTTTAGGCTTTCTATCAGCGAGCGGACACGAAGCTTCAGCGAACCAATATTGCTGACATCATCTATCTTCAAGAGCGTGAAAGGCTTGTTGTGGCGCTTCATGATGTCACGAATCTCGTCCTGGATAAAGCTGTCCGGTCCGCAACCGAAGCTGGTCATCTGTACGAAATGTACATTGTCACCCTGTTCGGCTGCCCATTGCGCAGCCTTCATGATGCGGTTCATGTAAGCCCATTGCTTGACAAGATAAGTCTCTGGCTGGCTGTTGTATGCATCGTTGTTGTCTGATGAGCCTCTGGCGATGTCTTCGCTGATTACGTTAACTCCCAGGTTTGCAATCATCTCGCTCAACTTGTGCTGAACCAACGGGTCTGTATGATAAGGACGACCAGCCAGGAGGATGGTAAGACGAGGCTTTTCCTCGTTCTGATTGAGAATCTCCCAAGCTTTCGTCTTGATTTCTGCTGAATAGGCAGCTTGCGCATAGAGCGCTTCTCTCAAGGCTTTTTGGGCAGTCTTTTTGTTTATTCCCAACTTTTTGAGATAATCTACTATTTGCTTTTCCAAAGCCTTGGATTGTGCAAAGTTGATGACTGGAGAATCTATCGGTTTCTTCAGATCTATTACCGATTTGATGACATCGCTATAGCCCGAAACCACAGGACAGTTGAAGCTGTTCAGCGTATTTTTCGGGTCGTCATTGTGTTCATATACTACGTATGGCATCAGGATGCGGTCTACCTCCGGGTTCTCATTAAGTTCTTTGAGATGACTGTGAGCCAACTTGGCAGGGAAACAGATGTTGTCGCTCATAACTGTATTCAAGGCTCCTTCATACTGGCTGAAGGTTGAATCAGAAGAGAGAATGACATCGAAACCTGCTGCATGAAGCAGGGCATTCCAGAACGGAAAATCCTCATACATGTTGAGAATGCGGGGGATACCAACCTTGATGTGGCGTTTTGTGATATCAAAGTGCTTAATTTCCTTACCGTCAAAGAGTAAGTGATATTTATATTCGTAAATATTCTTACCTTTTATCTCATTTGCACCCTTGTTGTTGAAAACCCGTTCACACTTGTTTCCCGAGTAAAACTTATTGCCACCAGCGAAGGTGTAGCGAGAAACATAGCAATGGTTCTCACAGCCTTTACATTGCAACTGCCTGGTTTCGTAATGAGCTAGATTCAGAAGGTCGTCAATGCTCCGGGCATTCGTCTCTGTTGGGTAATCAGCTGCCGCATGGAGTGCACAGCCGTAGGCACCCATCAATTCCGGCATGTTGCTACGGGCCACTTCGGTATGAGTCAGCAATTCGAAAGCTCTTACCACAGCATCGTTTCTCATGGTACCACCCTGTACGACGATTTTTCCTCCAAGGTTCTCGTTACCATGGAGTTTCAGTACTTTATAAAGACAGTTCTTGATAACCGAATAAGAGATTCCGGCAGAAATATCAGCCACCGAAGCCCCCTCTCTGAGAACCTGCTTTACCTTGGAATTCATGAAGACCGTACAGCGGGTACCCAGGTCGCAAGGAGCTTTAGACTGGCAGGCAAGTTTGGCGAAATCACCTACAGAATATCCCATGTTATTGGCAAAAGTCTGTATGAAGGTTCCGCAACCGGAAGAGCATGCCTCGTTGAGTTCCATTCTAACTACAGCACCTTTTTCTACGAAAATAGCCTTCATGTCCTGTCCGCCAATATCAAGGATGAAACTGACGTCAGGCATGAGTGATGCAGCTGCTCGTTCGTGTGCCATGGTTTCGATAATGCCGCTGTCAAGTCCGAATGCAGCCTTAATCAGTTCCTCGCCATAGCCGGTAGAACAAGAGCCTACGATTTCCAGTTCAGCCCCTCTATGTTCTGCTTCCTGCTTCAGGGCGTTCAGACCATCGGCTACCGCCTTAATAGGGTTGCCTAGGTTCAGACGATAGTTTGTAAAGACAATATCGCCCTTGTCCTTTTGGGCAGATTTCGCATCTGTATCCGTATTGCTTCCCATTCTAACTGCCACAATCTTGGTCGTAGTGGAGCCGGAATCAATACCGATAACTACCTGCTGCTTACCTTTTGCCAGAGGATGGGTTTCGGTAGCGAATCTTGCTTTTGACTGGAGCCATTTATCGTGCTCCATTTCGTTTTTAAACAAAGGTTCCAAGCTACTGTTCCACTCAACCTTTATTTCCTGATGTAAGCGCTTTCTGAGTATGGAAAGCTGGATTCCGTCAGAATCAGAAGCATCTGTAGAATCTGCGGAATCTGTGGGAGAATTACGGTAGGCGCATCCCAGCGCAGGAATCAGATTGCTATTTTCAGATACGATGAAATCATTTTCTGACAGCTGCATATAGTCGCAGAATGCTTTGCGGAGTGCTGGGAGAAAGGTCAGCGGACCACCGCAAAGCAGGATAGGAGCCTCGAAGTCGATGCCGTGAGAAAGCGTCACCACAGTTTGTACTGCGATGCTATGAAAGATACTAGCTGCAATATCCTCTTCCGGAAGATTGCGTGCCATGAGATTCTGGATATCGGTCTTGGCGAAGACACCACAGCGGGCTGCCATCGGATAAACATGTTGGGCATTCATAGCCAACTGGCTCATTTTCTGGTTGTCTACTCCCATTAATACGCTCATCTGGTCAATAAATGCACCAGTACCTCCGGCACAGTTTCCGTTCATGCGAAGCTCCATTCCGCCATTAGGCTTGAAGAAAACAACCTTGGCATCCTCTCCACCGATATCGATGAGAGCCTTTGCCTCAGGATGAGCCTTACGGGCATAAACCGATGCTGCCACTACTTCCTGAACAAACTCAGCCTGCAGCTGTTCTGCCGTTGCCATGCCCACGCTTCCCGTAACGCAGATATTTACCTTTGTATCGCCTATCAACTGGTTAATCTCATCGAAATAATGAGACACAAGTTCTTTGACACGAGCGTTGTGGCGTTCGTATTTTGAGTAAATCAAGTTTTTTTTGCCATCGATAACGGCAACTTTGGCTGTTGTAGAGCCAACATCTAGTCCGATACTATATTTTGCTTTCTTCATTTCTCTTCTTTCTTTCAGCCTGCAAAATTACAAAAATCTTTCAAAAAAACCAAAAGACAGCTATGATTTTTGCTAATAATCCCATGACTTTTTCAAAGAACAAAGAATGGGCATTCACACCTTTCTCATATCTCTGAATGCACTCCATGCTATCGGAATAGCTACTGCAAAGGAGCAGAAGTCTGCCCATGCCTGACACATTTCTACCCCCAGCAAACCGAAGAAATGGGGTAGGATAAAGATGAGCGGAATGAAGAACAAACCGCTTCTTGCTGCAGCTACGATATTGGCACGGATAGGCTTGCGGATGGTCTGCATCAGCATGTTGGTAAGTACGATGGTGGCAACTAGAGGAAAACTGATAACCTGCCATTTCAAAGCCATGGAACCAACCTCTATTACCTTGGTGTCATCACGGAAGAGTTCGATGATAGGCTCTGAGAAAATGAAGCCAATCACGGCACAGATAGCCAGGAATATGGTGCCACACTTGATGCAGTAATAAAAAGCTTCCTTGACGCGGGCGTATAGTCTGGCTCCATAGCAGAAACCACAGAGAGGCTGGAATCCTTGACCCAATCCGATTACCACAGCATAGGTAAAGAAAGAGATGCGGGTGACGATACTCATGCCGGCAATGGCAGCATCTCCGTAAGCTCCCGCTGCCACATTCAATACCAAGGTGGCGATACTTCCCAAGCCTTGTCTTGACAGGGAAGGGGTTCCGCCAAAGATGATTTCCTTGGCATAAGCCTTGCTAGGTGTGAAGTAGCGAAGGTGGATTCGGATGTTCTGCCCCTTGTGCGTCATCCAGAAGAGGATGGCGCAACCGAAACATTGGCTGATGAGAGTAGCGATGGCTGCACCCGTAATGCCCAGCTCGAAGTAGAGAATGAGCAAAGGGGCGAGAATCAGATTCAGCAATACGCCCGACATGATGCCTTTCATCGCATACATCGTGTTGCCCTGGAAACGCATCATGTTGTTGAGAGTGAGCGAAGTGGTCATGAAAGGAGCCCCTAACAGGATAATGCCCAGATAACGCTCTGTATAGGGAAGGATGGTGGGAGTAGAGCCCAAGGTAAGGCAGAGCGGGGTAAGAAACAGCTGACCCAGAATTGCGATGACCAAACCTGTGAGAAAGCTCAATACAAAGCCTGTTGTCGCCATCTTTCTGGCGTTCTCCTCCTCTTTGGCGCCCAACTTACGAGAGATATAATTACCAGCTCCATGACCATAGAAGAAGCCAACAGCCTGTATTACCGCCATCATGGCAAACGATATTCCCACAGCCGCTACGCTCTGGGTGTTGATGCTTCCCACGAAATAGGTGTCGGCGAGATTGTACATACTCGTAGACAGCATGCTGATGATGGTAGGAATCGCCATCGTGAAAACAACCTTGTGCACAGGAGCTTCGGTCAGAAATGTATAATTATCTCTTGTTTTCTTCATTGTGAAATATCTGTTTTCTTCTTTTTTTGACCATGCAAAGGTACTATTTTATTTTCGATTATCGCCCAATAATGGGATTTATGTGAACTTTTTTAATAAAAATGCACTAAAAACTTGCCTCTGTCAAAAATATGTAGTACTTTTGCAGACGTTTTGTAGTTCTCTATCTTCTTGTAATACAAGATGTACGGACTGAATAGCTATATAAAACGGACTAATTATACTGATCAGAATTTGATTATAATCGAGTAAAAACTGTAATGAGCAATATAAGAATAATACCAGTAACAACCCGAAAGGGATTGCGTGCCTTCGTAAACTTCTATTATGAACTGTATAAGGGCAATAAATTTGCTGTTCCCTTCTTGCGCTTTGATGAAATGAATACGTTGAGTAAGCGCAAGAATCCTGCCTTCGAATTCTGCGAGGCGCAGTATTTTCTGGCTGTAGATGGTGAGGCGCGTATCGTGGGTCGTGTTGCTGCCATCATCAATCGCCGTGCCAATGAACAATGGAATAAGAAGCAGGTGAGATTCGGATGGTTTGATTTTGTGGATGATTTAGAAGTATCGCAGGCTTTATTAAATGCTGTTGAGGCTTGGGGACGCACAAAGGGAATGACTGAGTGCGTAGGACCGCTTGGCTTTACGGATATGGACCGTGAAGGATTGCTCATCGAGGGATTCCATCATAAATCTACCATGTATATCAATTATAATTATCCTTATTATAAGAACCACATGGAAGCCATGTCGTTCTATGAGAAGGATAATGACTGGCTGGAATATCGCATCAAGGTGCCTGAGGAAACCCCGGCCAAGTTTGCCAGAACTGCAGAGATGATAGAGAAAAGATACAATCTGCATGTGCATAAGTTTACTTCCCGAGAGTTGGTTAAGGGTGGTATGGGACGAGAGGTGTTTCATATTGTAAACGAAACTTATAAAGACCTTTATGATTTTCAGCAACTCACGGACAGTCAGATAGATAAGTATGTAAATGATTATATCAAGAAGGCAGATCTGAATCTGGTTACGGGTGTCGTAGATGGTAATGATGGCAACAGATTGATAGGTTTTGGCGTATCTTTCCCTTCCTTTACCGATGCTTTGCAGAAGATAGGGAATGGTAAACTGTTGCCTTGGGGATGGTTGAAAATTCTGAAAGTACTGAAGTTTCATGCCACAGATACGGTAGATTTACTCCTGATAGGTGTATTGCCTGAGTATCGTGCCAAGGGAGCCAATGCCTTGATCTTTGCCGATCTTATCGAGCAATATCACCGTTATGGATTTAAATGGGCTGAGGCTATGCCACAGATGGAAAGCAACAAAGGTGTACAGAGCCAATGGCAATATCTGGAAAGCGAACAGCATCGTCGTCGCAGATGTTACCGTAAGGTGATGGTTAGATAAGATAAAACTGTATGGAAAATGCGATTTTAAGATAAAAAAGCGCCTGGCTTAGATAATTGATTCTGAGTCAGGCGCTTTGTTTTATTTCCTAATACCGTATGTTCTTTCTTTCTCCCAGAAAGCCCTTCAAGCCTCCCAGTTCCATCAGAATTACACCAATAAGGGTGGTGAGGATGCCCAAGATGACATCGATGATGTAATGATGGCCGGAATAAACGGCTGTCCACCAGATTCCTAAGCAGATGAAAGCGAATAGGGCTATCGTGTACCAACGCTTATGGCTCATTACGGCATAGATGGTAGTGAGGAACATGTAGGCTGCGTGCAAACTGGGAACGGCAGCAAATACATTGGCATTCTTGCCGTACAGTCCATGAAAGATGGAAAGTCCCGTCATTTCATCAAATCTGCCTAAACCTGCCACATTACCCGGGGTGTGGAGAATCGGTTCAAAACCGTAGTTCATCGCATACCAAGGTGGGGCTGCAGGGTAGATATAATAGCCGATAAAGCCAATGATGTTGACCAGAAGAAAAGCCCATGAGAATCGTCTGAACCAGGAATACTGCTTCTTGATGTAGAGATAAATGGCGAAGGCGATAGGTACCGGTACCCAGCACAGGTAGAAGATGCCCGCCATGAAATCGGCTACTCCGCAGTTGTGAACCTTGAAGTATTCGCCTGGTATCATGAGTTGTGTATGGTCGGCTACAGCCTGCAGTTCGGCAGCTGTAGTGGCTGCTATTCCAAAGAGATATTTCTCTGCTTCATACAGATGAACTACATCGATGGAGTTTACCTTATAGTTCGGGTAGAGGCGCATCGAATCGTAGATGATTCCGAAGAGGAACCAAGGCAGGAAGTAGATGGCAAAGTTGCGGGTCTTCTTCCAAGCCATCAGCACGACCAATAGAATGATTAAATATATGCTAAACACTTTCTCTTATTTTTTTTTCATTACTCGATAGCAATGTGCGATGCGCCAGAATGCTGTGATGTTGGCAAAAATGGCGATGAGAATCATGCCGCTCGCCAACCACCATAAATCTCCGGTAATGCCAGTAACGATTGCAGATACGGCAGTAACGACTACTCGCTCCGGGCGTTGCATGAATCCTACCTTGCACTCGATGTCAAGACCTTCAGCACGGGCACGAACGTAGCTTACCATCACGGAACCCGTCATGGCAGCAAAGGTCATTACGCCCATCCAGAACCATTCGCCCTTGTCGGTAAGGAGGAAGACCAGGCAGATGCCGAAGAGACTGACCAGCTCGCTGTAACGGTCGAGCGTAGAATCCCAAAGTGCACCAAAGAGGCTGCTTTTGCCGCTCATACGGGCCAGTCTTCCATCCATCATATCGAAGAGACCAGAGGCAAGAATGATAAATCCACCCCATCCGATGAGAGTCATACAGTCGGCATAAGTATAGTCGCTAGTGCCGGCAGTCATCAGGGTAGGGTCGCTGTTGACTCCGCCCATTCCCAGAATCCACGCTGCGTCAATAAAGAAGCAGGTAGCAAAAATATTGCCGATAAAACCTACCAGCGTCACGATGTTTGGCGTGATTCCAATCTTTATCATCGCCTTGATGAGCGGATTGATCATCACGTAGATTACTTTTTGTAAGAAATCTCTGTAATTCATTTGTTTATTGTCATTTGTAATTTCCTAATATTCTTTTTTCCTTCTTATTGGAGGTCTTCAGGATACCTTCCTTCAGGAACCTCTTCTTCGTCCTTTTTCTTAAACACGAATTTCCTCTGTCCGGGATAATTCACCAGCACAGCTACAAGAAATGAAACCACACATTTTGGAATCATGTAGTGGATATTGATGTGTTCATGCAGGTTGATGGCTTCTGTCAAGGCGATGGTACCGCCCGAATTGAGTGCCCAGCTCAAGGCCCAGATGATGAAATATCGCCATGCCACGCTCTTCTTCTTGCGCTTGGAGTCGCCGAATACGTAGCGGTAGTTGAGGGTGCAGTTGGTGATTCCGCCACTCATGACGCCCAGAGCATTGGCTAGTCCGTAGTATATTCCGATGATGTCGGAGAGGAAGAAAGCCAGTCCGAAGTCTACTATCGAGGCTATTGATGCTGTCAGCTCAGCCTTTCCGAAGGTTACCAGTTCCTGCTTTATCTTACCCATAAAAATATGATTTTGGCAATCAGCATGACGACGGCTGCATAGAATCCACCCAGCAGGTCGTCTGCCATGACATAGAAGGCTCCCTCTTTGCGGTCTAGCCACTTGATGCCAAGCGGCTTCACCATGTCGAAGAAGCGGAAGAGAACCAAGGCAACCAAAGCCCACCACCAGGCATCCTTGGGTGCTCCTGTGGCAGTAAATGGCGTAATTAGGGACAGCGGAATCCATACGCCAGCCATCTCGTCGATTACTACTCGGCTTGGGTCTTCTCCCCAGTAAGGCTGAAGTCGGGCTGTAGCCCAGGTTCCTAGCAGGGTAGAGAGGATGACCAGGAAAAAGGTGATGCTTTGCAACGTTTCTCCGTTGAAGCCACCGAGGTAAGCCATTAATGCCCAAATAAGGGTGGCCAAGACTGAACCAGCCGTACCTGATCCCCAAGGCCAGAAGCCGCTTCCGAAGCCCGTTCCGATGATGACGGGCAGCAGCGGAGGGCGCTCGTTGGTTAGATTTCCTTTATTGTTCATTTTTGCCTAAATTCTATTCGTTTTGCTTGATTGTTTGTAATTCGGTTGCAAAATTACGCTAAAAAACTAAAATATCCAAATAGTTTTCGATTATTTTCAGAATAATATGTATATCTTTGCATCCGAATTCGGAAAAAAGCCAAAAATGAAGCCCAAAAGAGCTTAAATATGGCTTATTATATAAATAAGGTATTATTAGAAAGAGGTTAATGAAGGATATGAATTTTAAAAGAACATTCTTGTTGTTTTTTACATTGATGGTCTGTGCGCTCGAGATGGCTGCACAGCAGAAAATCAGCGGCCGCGTCATCGACGAGGATGGCTTTGCCGTGCCTTATGCTAGCGTGCAATATAAGGGACACAAGATTGCCGTTTCTAGTGATGGAGAGGGTAAGTTTACCATCGAGAAGTATCCCGAATGGGTGCTTACCGTGAGTGCCCTCAGCTATAAGTCACAAACTGTGAAGATTAGCGAAAAGCTCAATTTTCTGGAAGTGAAGTTGAAAGATGATAGCCGCCGACTCAACGAGGTGGTGGTGAAATCGAAGAAAGGTAAGTACAAAAGAAAGGAAAATCCTGCCGTAGAGCTGATGCGACGTGTGATTGCTGCCAAGAAGAAGAGCGACTTGTCCAATCATGATTATTATCAGTTTGATAAATATCAGAAGTTAACCTTGGCGCTCAACGATTTGACCAAGGAACAGTTGGAGGGCAAGTTCTTCAGCAAGCGTCAGTATCTGCTGGACCAGGTGGAGAAATCGCCTTATAATGATAAGCTGACCTTGCCTGTGCAGGTCAACGAGACGGTTTCGCAGCATATCTACCGCAAGGATCCAAAGAGTGAGAAAGATATTATTAAGGGTCAGCAGAGTAATGGTATAGGTCAGGTGATTCAGACGGGTGAAATTATCAATACCGTTCTCAAGGATGTATTTACCGATGTCGATATCTACGATGATTATGTGCGCCTCCTGCAATATCCGTTCCCTTCTCCTATCGGTAGGACTGCCATTTCCTTCTACCATTATTATATAGAGGATACGGTTTATGTAGAGCGTGATCTTTGCTATCATCTGCAGTTTATTCCTGCCAACAGTCAGGACTTCGGATTCCGTGGAGAGCTTTATGTGCTTGCTGACAGCACCCTGCATGTAAAGAAATGTAATCTTTACATGCCTCACAATAGTGATGTAAACTGGGTGAAGGATATGAAGATAGAGCAGGAATTTACGAAGCTCGATAATGGCGAGTGGGTTTTGACCAAGGACGATATGGTGGCTGAAATGCACATCAATAATCTGTTGCAGGACCTGCTGGTGGTAAGAAATACGCGACTCTCCGACTATGCCTTTGATGAACTGCCGAAGCAGCTGTTCAAGGGCAAGGCGAAGATAAGGCACGATATGGACGCCATGAACCGCGATGAGGCTTACTGGAATAAATACCGACAGGTAGGCCTTACGAAGAGCGAATCGTCGATGGATAGTTTCATTCATCGTATGGAGAATTCCAAGGGCTTTAAGTACATTATCCTGGGTGTGCGAGCCCTGATGGAGAACTATGTTGAGGTGGCTCATGCCAAGAAGACCGAGGAGAATAAGGAAAACAGAAGTTATTTCGACTTGGGACCTATCAATACGTTCCTTTCCAACAACTTCGTGGATGGAATCCGATTGCGTCTGGCTGGTCGCACGATGGCTGCTCTCAATCCTCATTTCTTCTGGAATGGTTACGGAGCCTATGGTCTGAAGAGTCATGAATGGTATTATGGTCATGTGCTGACCTATTCTTTCAACAAGAAGAAAAACAGTCCGTTCGAGTTCCCTATGCGCAACCTGACCTTCGAGGTGGGACATGATATTACTTCTCCATCTGATGACAACCTGTTGCACAACAAGGACAACTTCTTCATGACCCTTCGTGCCACGACTCAGGATCAGATGTATCTCTACCAGCGCCAGAAGCTGGGCTTTGTCTACGAGACCGATTGGGGCTTCCGCTTCGATACGAATATACGTTGGCAGAGCAACCGTACCGTGGGCAACCTGCATTATTATAAAGTGAACACGGGCGAAGAAGTAAAGAAAATCCGTACCACGGAGGTTTCGGCAGGACTCAATTACAATCCTGGTGTTACCTATGTGAATACCAAGCAGCAGCGCTTGCCTATCAATCTGGATAGTCCTGAGCTCAGCTTGCGCCATACGACGGGTCTCGATGGCTTTATGGGTGGACAGTATAAGAGCAACATCACCAGCCTGGGTATTTACAAGCGCCAATGGTTGGGAAGCTTCGGATACATCGATTTCAATATCGTGGGTAAGATGCAATGGAACAAGGTGCCATTCAGCATGCTTATCCAGCCACCGGTCAACCTCTCTATCTTTGAACAGGAGGCCACTATCAGTATGATGAAAGACTGGGAGTTCTTGAGCGACCGTCAGGTGTTCTGGTCTGTAGCATGGGATATGAACGGCAAGCTGCTCAATCGTATTCCACTCATCAAGAAGCTCAAGTGGCGTGAATATATTGCAGCCAAGGGAGTCTGGGGACAACTCACGGATAAGAACAATCCGCTGAAGAATCCGAACGATGATGTTCTCTTCAAGTTCCCAAACAACTCTTACACCTTTGGTGATACTCCATATTGGGAATTGGTGGCTGGCGTGCACAACATCTTCAAGTTCTTCGGAATTGATTATGTGCGCCGTATCAATTACCTGAATCATCCTAATGTAGACAAGTGGGGCATCCGCATGGGATTCCTCATGACGTTCTAATCAATTTCTGATGGTCTGGAAGCGGACCATCAGAAATCATATTTGTCATAAACAACATAAAATAAGATAGGAGATAGAATCATGAAAATTTTGCTAGCAGACAGACAGGACATCACGCGAGCAGGACTCAGCTACGTGATAGAGAAAATGGAAGGGCTGGAAAGCAAGTATGTGGAAGACAAGGCTGAGCTGATGCTTGCGCTCAAAGAGAACGAAGATACGGTAGTGATACTCGACTACACGAATTTCGACATCAACGATGCTGCAGAGCTGCTCATCCTGAATCAGCGTTTTCCTTATACCCGATGGCTCTTGTTTTGTGAAGACTTGAGTACCGACTTCGTGAAGGTACTCGTGGCTAGCAGTAGTATGTTCAGTATTCTCCTGAAGGAGAGCCCGCTGATGGAAATCAAGGAGGCTATCCGTTTCTGTGCAGCCAGCAACCGTTTCATCTGCCAGCGCATGATGGAAGTATTGCTCGCTCCTAAGAAAGAAACAGAAGAAAAGGTAAATCTAACCAAGACTGAGACTGAGATTCTGAAAGATATTGCATTAGGAATGACTACGAAGGAAATAGCCGAAAAGCGTTTCTCCAGTTTCCATACCGTGAACACCCATCGTAAGAATATCTTCCGAAAGCTGGGCGTCAATAATGTTCATGAGGCTACAAAATATGCTTTAAGAGCGGGCTTGGTAGATTCTGCAGAATATTATATTTAACTTCAGAACTTGCGAAACTTGAATACGATATTTGAGGATACGGTAAAAAATAAGGTTTCAGATTGTCTCCCGACAGTCTGAAACCTTTTGTTTCTAACTAACTTATTATCAACTATTCATTACTTACTGGCTGCAAAATTACAAGTTTTTATAGAAAAAAAAGTATTTTCTCTAGAAAAAACACACGTAAACGTTTGCAAATTCGAATAAAATCTGTATCTTTGCACGTAAAAGTGCAATAATGCATCTTCTAATCTAACTTATTAGTAAATGAAGCAACGTAGAACATCACTAAAAGATCTCGCAGACAAGTTGGGAGTGAGCATCGCTACCGTGTCTCGAGCTTTACGAAATAGCCATGAGGTGGGAGAGGAAATGACTCAGAAAGTCAAGACCTTGGCAAAGGAACTCAACTATCGGCCTAACCCATTTGCACAGAGTCTTCGGAAGGAAGCTCCAAGGGTGATAGGCGTCATCGTTCCTAATCTGGTTACCCACTATTATGCTGCCGTGCTGGATGGCATAGAAGATTATGCCTCAAAGTGTGGCTATTCGGTTATTAGTGCCAATAGTCATGAGAACCATGAGCGCGAAGCGAAGGCTCTTGACAATTTTCTCGATATGCATGTAGAAGGTATTATTGCTTGCCTCGCACAAGATACTACCGACTATTCTCATTTCGAGCAGCTCCACAAGATGGGAGTTCCTTTGGTGTTTTTTGCCCGTTGCTGCCTGGAAGAAAAGTTCTCTCAGGTTGTGGGTAATGGTGATGTGGCGGCTCAGGAGGCTACTCAGCACATGATTGAGACCGGCTCCCGCCGTATTGCCTTCATTGGCGGTCCTAACCATCTCGATATGGTTCGCCGTCGCAAGCATGGCTATCTGGAAGCGCTCAGGGAGAACCGTATTCCTATCGACCGCAATCTGGTAGTCTGTGACAAGATAGATTTCGATGTAGCCCGTAATGCTACACTTCGACTTCTGGAGAGTGAGAATCGCCCGGATGCTATTCTTGCTTTCAACGATATCATTACCTATGCTGCCTTTGATGCCATCAAGGCTAAGGGCTTGCGCATTCCTGAAGATGTTGCCATTATCGGCTTCACGGATGGAGATACGGCAGCCTTCGTTACTCCACGCCTTTCTGCCATCATGGATAAGGCGCACGAACAGGGTACCAAGGCTTGCGAATTGCTCATGCGCAGCATCAATGGGGATGAGCAAATCTACAAGGAAGTTGTGCCGATGATTCTGAAAATCAGAGAAAGCTCTGAGAAGCAGGGTTAAAGGAACTTTTCCCTAGAACTGAAAGACCACTTTGAAGACTGATGAACCTTGATGGAAAGCGATGATAAAGATAAAAACGACAAACTATAAATATAAACCTTGAATGAGCATGTTTAAAAACTTGAATTTGCTGAGGCAGGCCCTCATGGTTCTAGGATTTGTGCTGCTTCTGCAGCCTCTCCAGATGAGAGCGGCTTTACAAAACATCGAGTTCTCCAGTTTGAATAACCGTGACGGACTCAGTAATAGCCAGGTGAATGCTATCTTGAAAGATAAGACAGGTTACGTCTGGTTTGGTACTCAGTCGGGACTCAATCGATTTGATGGATTCCGAATGAAGACCTTCTTGTATAGTGCCACAAACCAGACTTCATTGGCCAACAATTACGTAGATGAATTGCAGGAGGACAATGAAGGAAAAATCTGGGTGCATACTCCTGTGGGTTATTGTGTCTATGACCCAACTACCGAGCAGTTTGACCGCAAGCCGGAAGTTTGGTTGAAGACCATCAACGTAGAGGGTGCACCACAGCGAATATTGGTGGATTCGCAGCAGAATATGTGGATTCAGGTGTGGGGAAAGGGTCTTTATTATTATAATGTAAAGAACGAAACCACATACCTGTTCAAATATGCGAAGAAGCCTAAGAGCGGTTGTATCCTGGATGGCGACTTTAGCAACCTGAAGGATGTAGACGGCAAGCTGCTGGTTACTTATGGCGATGGAAAGTTGTGCCTGCTGGATGGCGACAAACAGAGCGTGCTCTGGTATAATACCTTCCTGAAAGACCATCGTCTTTGTGGAGATAATGGCGCTTACAGTTTTGTAGAGAACAATCATACTTTCTGGGTTTCTACAGCAACAGAATCTTATGTCTTCAATTCTCTTAACAGACAATGGCTTACTGCCCGTTCTTATCTTGCACAGAAAGGAATTCTTGTCCCGGTAAAAGACCGCATCGTCATGCGCGACCTTCAGGTAGACCAAAATGGTGCCTTGTGGGTTGCTACCGATCATCATGGACTTTTCTATATTGATTTCAAGTTAAAGACTTGTCACCAGTATGTGCATAGTAATGCCCGGGGAAGTATTGTAGACAATTCTTTACAGAAGGTTTATATTGACAATTTCGGAGCCGTATGGGTGGGCAGCTATAAGAATGGTGTGGCTTATTATTCACCATCTTCCAGCAAGTTCAATACCATTCCGCTCGGCGATGTCTGTACCATTACGCAGGATTTGGCAGGAAATCTGTGGTGTGGAACCAACGATATGGGAATCGTGGGCTATAATCCGGTTACCGGGCAGACCTGGCATTTCGGTCAGGCTCAGACCGGTCTTGGCTCGGATGTCGTGGTGAGTAGCGTGACCATGAAGGATGGAACCATGTATTTTGGAACCTTCAACGGCGGCTTTACCCAGTTCAAGAATGGCAGGTGGAAGACTTTCAATATTTCCAATAGCGGATTGGCTAATAATAGCGTCTGGTGCTTCCAGGAAGACCCTCAGCATCGTCTGCTTATCGGTACATTGGGAAGTGGTGTGCAGATTTTTGATCCTGTCACAGAGAAATTTTCTACCTTCAATATTGCCAATTCGGGAATAACGAGCAATTTCATCAATTCCATCTTCCTGCTCAATAATCATGAGGCTCTGATAGGTCATTCCCAGTATATTTCTGTCTTTGATCTTCATAGTAGGAAGATGACTAACATCAATAGTACCAAGGACGGAACTCCTTTCGAGAGTCCTTCTGTCAATTATGCGATGAAGGATAGCCGTGGCATCTTGTGGATGGCTTCGCCTGGAGGTATTTCGATGTATGACAGCAGCAACGGACAGTATGAATCCATTAACGAACTGAATGGAACCACAGGAGCTGTGGGCTGTGCGGTTGTTGAGGACAAGCAGCATAATATCTGGCTGGTTTCCGAGTTTATCGTCACCCGTGTAACCTTGACCAAGGATGCTCAGGGCAAGTGGAATCTTACCATGATCAGTTTCAATTCGCTGGATGGATTGCAGAGCCGTCAGTTTAATATCCGTTCTGCCTATCTGATGCGAAACGGAGCGATTGCCGTGGGCGGTCAGGACGGTATCAACATCATCCGACCTAGAACCATCCGCACCAGCAGGCAGCAGGCTCATGTGCTCTTCAGCGGATTGGTTCTCTTTGACCATCCTCTTACTGCGGGTGAAAAGTTCGAGGGCAGAGTGCCACTCAAATTATCGCTCGACAGCAATCCGGAGCTTGACTTGAGTTATAAGGACAAGGCGTTTACCATCCAGCTGGCTTCTGACCAGGTGTCGCTTCCGGCACGTTGCCGTTTCCTTTATCGCATGAAGGGATTGAATGATAAGTGGATGATGACTCCTGACGGAAGATCGGAAGTTACATTTACCAATCTCCTTTCAGGCAACTATGTGCTCGAAGTGAAGGTGGTGAATGGAGACGGAACCGTGAGCGAAGAGGTGAGCCGGCTGAAGGTTCACATCCATCCGCCGTTCTATCTCTCTACCTGGGCCATCATTCTTTATCTGCTCCTCGTTGTGGCTGTCCTCTGGTACTATCGCCGCCGCATGATAGAGAAGCAGAGAGTGAAGTATGAAATCCAGATCAGGGAAGACAGCATCAAGAAGACCCGTGAGATGAACGAGTTGAAGCTCAACTTCTTTACCAATGTGAGCCACGAGCTTCGAACTCCGCTCACCCTGATTATCTCGCCTCTTGTTACCATGATTCGGGATGAGGGCGACCCGGAGAAGCGCAGAAAGCTCGAGCTGATTCATCGTAATGCAACCCGACTGCTGAATCTGGTCAACCAGATTCTGGATTTCCGCAAGTTCGACCAGAACAAGGAGAAGCTGTCTCTTGCCCGTATGGACATCGTGAGCTTCGTGGACAATATCTGCAATTCGTTCAGAATTCTGGCTAATAATAAGGTGAATCTGTCTTTCGAGTCGTATACTTCCAAGTTGCTCATGACCTTTGATGCAGACAAGGTGGGCAAGATTGTCAATAATCTCCTCAGTAACGCCTACAAGTTCACCCCTGACGGAGGTTCTATTACGGTTAGACTTTCCGTAGCCTTGGGTGTAGAGGTGAAAGACCATACTCACGACATGTTGCGCATTAGCGTAGCCGATAACGGCAAGGGAATCAGCGATGAGGAGAAGAAGCACGTCTTCGAGCGTTTCTATCAGGTGAACGGCACGGAAATGCAGCCTGCCGGTGGAAGCGGAATCGGACTCAACCTGGTGAAGAAGTTTACAGAACTTCACGGAGGTCAGGTAGAAGTAAGAGACAACGATGGCGGCGGTTCAGTCTTTATCGTAGACTTGCCGATGGATGATGGCGGAGCTGCCAAGACCAACGCCCATCTGGAATCCATGCGTGTGGCTCCAGTCATCGCTACCGTTCATAAGGCAGAAGATACGATAGAAGAAACGGTAGAGGAGGGAGGCTCTTCTGATGCGCTCTATGGCGTTCATCGTTCTTCGCAAACCGCCAAGCCTACCCGCAAGAACTATGTAGCTAAGGTGCTTCTGGTAGATGATAGCGATGACTTCCGCGAGTTTATGTGTGATGTGCTTACCGACTATCAGGTCATCGAGGCCGTGAACGGTCAGGATGCCTGGCAGAAGATTATCGAGGTTCGCCCGGACGTCATCCTCTCCGACGTGATGATGCCTGTGATGGACGGAATCGAACTCTGCCGCATGGTGAAGAGCAACGAGGAGACGGCTTCCATTCCGTTTGTGATGCTGACAGCACGTCTGGCTACCGACCATCAGGTAGAGGGATTGGAGAGTGGAGCAGACGATTACATCATCAAGCCGTTCAATATCGATATGCTCAATCTGCGCATCCGCAATCTCTTGGGTTGGGCACGCCGTTCTGCCCGTCGTTCTATCCTCGACAAGGATAAGGAAGGCAAGAAGGACCCAAACCAGCCTAAGGAGAGAGTGATTCCAAAGGGCGAGCTGGGCGACTTTGAAATGACAGCCAGCGACCGCAAGTTCCTGGCAGATGTGGATAAATACATCAAGGACATGATGAGCGATCCGGATACTTCGGTAGAGTCGATGAGTGCTCATCTTTGCATGTCGCGCGTCCAGCTCTACAAGCGTATGGTTTCGCTCACGGGTACCACTCCTTCAGAGTATCTGCGTGCCAAGCGCATCAAGCGGGCTGAAGAGCTGATTCATAACGACGAGCTGAACATCAGCGAAATCGCTTATACGGTAGGTTTCAACAATCCTCGCTATTTCACCAAATACTTCCAGGAGGCTTATGGACTGACGCCTTCCCAGTATAAGAAAAAACTGAATGGCGAGAGTATTTAATCATAGAAAACCATAGGAATCTCTTGATTTCTTGTTAACGAAAAGGGTATAAAATGTGGTAATTAACATTTTATACCCTATTTTGTTACATTTCCACATATTATTATCACTAAAAAAAAGTAATTTTGCAGGCAGATATTCAATCTAATAATCATAAGTTTAAAAAACTTGTATAAACAATATAGTATGAAGCTAACTAAGACGTTATTGATTTCAGCCGTTTTGCTGATGAGCGCTTCTGGGCTCCAGGCAGCAGGCTTTATTCAGAAAGGTAACTATCTTACCGTTCAATTGAAACAGCACCAGAATTTTGGTCCTAGTCAGATTCGCCTCCAGGTGGTGAGCGATAAGATTATCCGTGTGCAGGCTACTGCCGAGCAGGGATTCCGCGACAAGCAGAGTCTCATCATCGTGCCTCAGAAAGGCAAGGCTAATTATAAGGTAGAGGAACAGGGCGAAAAGCTCATCATTACCACAGCCGCTATGCGCGCCGTGTTGAATGAGGCTACCGGTCAGATTACATTCTATGATTTGAAGGATCATGTGCTCCTCAACGAGGTGGCTCAGGGTGGAAAGACTTTCAAGCCTTTTACCGTTCCTGACCGTGAGATTGGCGTAGACATCGCCAAGGTTCCTGAATCTCAGAAGCACGGATGGTCTTGGAGAGCCCTCTTCGATTCTCCAGACAACGAGGCTTTCTATGGTCTCGGTCAGCATCAGAGCGAGGAACTCAACATGAAGGGCAAGAACGAAGACCTCTTCCAGTATAATACGAAGGTGAGTGTGCCTTTCGTCATTTCCAACAAGAACTACGGTATTCTCTGGGATTCCTATTCTTATTGCCGTTGGGGTAATCCGGAAGATTATCTCCAGCTCAACCGTGCCTTCAAGCTTTACGACAAGGACGGAAAGGAAGGTCAGCTTACCGGTACTTACGTGGATAAGAATGGGCAGAAGATTGTTCGTGGCGAAGACAGCATCTACTTTGAATATGCGATGCCTGAGACTTCTGAAATCTGCAACAAGACCGACAAGGGCGGTATCCAGAACCTGCCTAAGGGCTTTGCCCTGAATGGTTCCAAGGTGGTTTACGAGGGTTATGTGGAGGCTCCAACCAACAGTTTCTACCAGTTTATCCTCTATTATGCCGGCTACATGAAGATTTATATCGATGGCAAGCTGGTTGTGCCTGAGCGTTGGCGTACAGCCTGGAATCCTAATTCCTTCAAGTTTGAAACTCCAATCAAGAAGGGCGTAAAGACTCCTATCCGCATCGAGTGGCAGCCGGATGGCGACGTTTCCTACTGCGGTCTTCGCGTAGCAGCTCCTCGTTCAGAGGCAGAGAAGAACCAGCTGAGCATCTGGAGCGAAATGTCTCCGGATATGGATTACTACTTCATTGCCGGTCAGAACCTCGACGAGGTGATTTCGGGCTACCGTACGCTTACCGGCAAGGCTTCGCTCTATCCTAAGTGGACCCTCGGTTTCTGGCAGAGCCGTGAGCGCTATAAGAGCAGCAAGGACATCGAGGAGAACCTCAAGAAGTTCCGCGACCTGAAGATTCCTGTAGACAATATCGTTCAGGACTGGAACTACTGGAAGCTCGATTCATGGGGAAGCCATGAGTTTGAGGCTGCCCGTTATCCTAATCCTCAGGCGATGCTCGACAGCGTGCATGCCATGAACGGAAGATTCATGATTTCCGTATGGCCTAAGTTCTACGATACCGTCAAGAACTATAAGGAACTCGACAGCAAGGGCTGGATGTATCATCAGGCTATCAAGGACGATATTCATGACTGGCTCGGCTTCCGTGGCTCTTTCTATGATGCTTATGATGCTGGTGCACGAAAGATGTTCTGGCGCCAGATGGACGAGAATCTCTATACCAAGTATAAGTTCGGAATCGACGCATGGTGGATGGATGCATCAGAACCAAACGTTCGCGACTGTACCCCGATGTGGTACCGCAAGGCCCTTTCCGGTCCTACAGCCCTCGGAACATCAACCGAATATTTCAACGCTTACAGCATCGTGAATGCTGACGCCATCTATCATGGCCAGCGTAGCGTGAACCCTAACCAGCGTGTCTTCCTCCTTACCCGTTCGGGCTTTGCAGGCGAGCAGCGCTACAGCACGGCTACCTGGTCGGGCGATATTGCTACCCGTTGGGAGGACATGCGTGCTCAGATGACTGCCGGATTGAACTATTCTATGGCGGGTCTGCCTTTCTGGGGAATGGACCAGGGTGGTTTCTGCGTAGAGAACCGTTACGTGGCTGCCCAGCAGGAGTTTGACAAGACCGGTAAGGAGAATGCCGACCTGAAGGAGTGGCGTGAGTTGCAGGCTCGCTGGAACCAGTTCGGCTGCTTCGTTCCGCTCTATCGTACTCATGGCCAGTGGCCTACCCGTGAGGTCTGGAATATTGCGCCAGCCGATCATCCGGCTTACAAGACCATCGTGGCTTACGACAAGCTCCGTTACCGTCTGATGCCTTACCTCTACAGTATGGCGGGTATGGTTCATTTCAAGGATTATACCATGATGCGTGGATTGGTGATGGACTTCAACGGCGATGATAATGTTTACGACATCAAGGACCAGTGGATGTTCGGTCCTGCCTTGATGGCTTGTCCTGTAGGTGAGTATCAGAAGTACAGCCGTAACGTTTATCTTCCTAAGCAGAAGGGCTGGTACGATTTCTATACCGGCAAGCATTATGCAGGTGGTCAGACCATCGTAGCCGATGCGCCATTCGATAAGATTCCTGTCTTCGTACCAGAGGGTTCTATCCTTCCTGTTGGTCCTGAGATGGAGTGGAGCGACCAGAAGAAGGCTGAGCTCATCGACCTCTATGTCTATGCTGGCAAGGACGGTTCTTATACGCTCTATGAGGACGAGGGAACCAACTACAACTACGAGAAGGGCAAGTATGCTATGATAGACTTCAAGTATAATGATGCCCAGAAGACCCTGACCATTGGTGCTCGCAAGGGTTCATTCGACGGAATGCTGCAGAAGCGTCGCTTCAACGTGATTCTGGTGAATGCCCAGAACAACCAGGGCGTTAACCTCGCCAAGGCTCCTAAGGGCAAGATGGTGAAGTATGCCGGTCAGGCAGTAACTGTAAAATTGAAGTAATCTAATCTCCCGCAGATTTCACAGATTACACAGATATTTGTAATTCTCTTTCAGGAAAGATGAATCTGTGAAAATCCGTGCAGTCTGCGGGATTTTTTATATTGATAGGAAAGAATGAATAAGAAAACAATATTTAGCGTTGCCTTGATGAGCGGGCTTTTTGCTCTTCCGATGAGTGCCCGCGAACATCTGTCTTTTGATAAGGGCTGGCTTTTCACTCTGGCTGATTCTGCAGGAATGTGGAAAGCGGATTATGCTGACGCCCATTGGCGAAGCCTGAATCTGCCTCATGACTGGGCGATAGAGGGCGATTTCTCTCCAGGCAATCCTTCGGGAGCCGGCGGAGGCGCTCTGCCGGGCGGAATAGGATGGTACAGAAAGCATTTCTCCCTGAATCCTCATGAGAAGTACGACCGCTTTACCATTACCTTCGATGGGGTTTACATGAACTCTACCGTCTACATCAACGGTCATCAGCTCGGAACCCGTCCTTACGGCTACAGTACTTTCGAGTACGACCTTACACCTTATATTAATAGGAAGGGTGATAATGTGATTGCCGTGAAGGTGGACAATAGCGACCAGCCTAACAGCCGATGGTATTCGGGCTGCGGAATCTATCGCCACGTCTGGCTCACCAAGACCATGAAGAAGGCTTACATTCCTCAATGGGGACAGTATGTTTCTACCACTCCTCAGGGTGATGTCAGGGTGAAGACGGATTTCGCAGCTTCCGGCAACAGGATGAAACTCTCTGTCCGTAACACCATCTATGATGCTGCAGGAAAGATTGTAGCAAAGAGTAAAGGTGATCAGGAACAGAAACTGCAGGTGAAGAATCCGCATCTCTGGGACATCGGAAAGGGATATCTCTATACCGTCAAGAGTGAGCTTGTTCTAAATGGAAAGGTGGTGGATGTAGCCACAACCACTACTGGCTTCCGTGATGTGAAGTTTGATGCCAGGAAGGGATTTTTCCTCAATGGCAGGAATATCAAGTTGAATGGAGTCTGCGAGCATCATGATTTCGGCTGTCTGGGTGCTGCCGTAAACGAGGATGCGATGCATCGCAAGCTCACCATCCTGCGCAACATGGGCGTGAACGCTATCCGAAGCAGCCATAATCCTCCGGCTCCTGAACTCCTCAACATGTGCGATTCGATGGGAATCCTCGTCATGGACGAGAGTTTCGACATGTGGCGACGCAAGAAAACGAATGGCGACTACGCCCGATTCTTTGATGAATGGCACAAGCGCGACCTCTCTGACCTGGTGAAGCGCGACCGTAATCATCCTAGCATCATCATGTGGAGCATCGGCAACGAGGTGTTGGAGCAATGGTCGGATGCTGCGGCAGATACGCTTTCGCTGGAGCAGGCGAATCTCATTCTGAATGCAGGGCATGATGCTTCTACGCTGGCGCATAGCGATGAGCTGAGCGTGAATTCGCTCCTCACCCAGCACCTTGCCCAGATAGTCAAGGAGTATGATCCGTGGGGAACGCGACCGGTTACGGCTGGCTGTAATGAGCCCGACCCGAAGAACCATCTCTTCAAGAGTGGAGCCATCGACGTGATAGGGTTCAATTACCATCATCAATGGGTGAAGGATGTTCCGAAGAACTTCCCTGGCAAGCCTTTCATCATGTCGGAGAGTGTCTCTGCCCTGCAGACGCGCGGCTTTTACATGATGCCGAGTGACAGTATCTATTCGGCTCCTAAGGAGTGGTGGCTGCCTTACTGCGACCCTTCCTTCAAGTGCTCGGCTTATGATAATATGCATGCTTCATGGAGCTGCACGCACGAGGAGACATGGGATGTGGTGAAACATAATGATTTCGTGGGCGGACAGTTTATCTGGACCGGTTTCGATTATATAGGAGAACCTACTCCTTATGCTTATCCGGCACGAAGCAGCTACTTCGGAATCATCGACCTGGCAGGTCTCCCGAAGGACACTTATTTTATGTATCAGAGTGAGTGGACGCAGAAGAACGTGCTTCATCTCTTCCCTCATTGGAACTGGATTCCGGGACAGACCATCGACATGTGGTGCTACTACAACAACGCAGACGAGGTGGAACTCTTCGTGAACGGCAAGAGCCAGGGTGTTCGCAAGAAGACCGTTTATGGCGAGAAGAACGAGGGCGAAGCCTTCCGGAAGAGTACGGAATATCACGTGATGTGGCGAGTTGAGTTCCAGCCGGGCGAAGTAAAGGTGGTGGCAAGAAAGGGCGGCAAGCTGGTGGGCGAGCAGACCATCAGGACTGCGGGGGCTCCTCATCACATCGTCTTGAAGAAGACCTATCAGGGCAATCTGGCTTATGGCTCAGCAGAACCTACAACTTTCGTAGAAGTGAATGTGGTAGATAAGGACGGAAATCTCTGTCCGAATGCAGAGAACCAGATTTTCTTCTCTTCCGATGCTCAGATTCTGGGTACGGATAATGGTTGCCAGACCTCTCTGGAGCGTTTTACCGACCCTCATCGCAAGGCGTTCTTTGGCAAGTGCGTGGTAGTATTGAAGGGCAAGGGCAAGCTCCAGGCAAAGGCTGTTGACCTGAAGGAAGCGGTTTTGGAATTATAGAATAAAAAACTTTTGAATCATGAGAAAATCAATTTTAACCCTTTGTGTCCTGAGCCTGCCGATGGCAGGACAGGCACAGCTTAAAACTAATAATGGCATAGAATACTTACAATGCCAGGCGCCCGATGTTTCGGGCGATTTCAGCGATTTGGCAAATACTTATTTCCTTGCCGACAGCATCGCTGGCTTCGACCTGAACAAGGGCGAAGGACTGCTCAACTGGAAGCGTTACCGGCTGGCACCCCGACAGGCTTTCAACCTCAACGGTTATTGGCCGGTCAGGATGAAGATGCTCGATTTCCCCGACACCCAGTACGATAACGACCCAAACCTGAAAATCAGGATTCAGAAGATTGATGACAGAACCCTGCGCATTACCGTCTTCACTTCGCCTATCGAACCTAAGATGGACGAGGCCAACGACCCGATGTTCTCGCCTGAGTTTATCTCCGGTAACTTCGGCAACGGGAACGCCCGCATGGGGAAGGGTAGATGGAACACGTCGGCGTCGGCACAAAGCATTATTTATAAAAACGGGAATGGAGAGCTGGAAATCCAGAAGTATCCGTTCCGATTGATACTTCGCGATGCGAAAGGAAAAATACTTACACAAACTCGACATATAATAGACAACGACAGTACGCAGGTAAAACTCCTGCCGTTTAATTTCATCAAGCGCGGAAGCGACAATTCGCGCAGCATCAACCCTGTCTTCATGCTTTCGCCGGGAGAGAGAATCTATGGTTGCGGAGAGAGTTTCACCTCGCTCAACAAGGTGGGGCAGAAGGTGAATATTTCGGTGGTAGACCCGCAGGGACCTGAAACCGACGGAATGTACAAGCCTGTGCCTTTCTATTTCTCCAATCGTGGCTATGGAATATTTATGCATACTTCGGCTCCTACTACTGCCGATTTCGGAGCCAGCTACATCGGAGCACAGCGCCTGTTCATGGGCGATGAGACGATGGACTTCTTCGTCTTCTTCGGAGAGCCAAACGAAATTCTGGATAAATATACCAATGTTACGGGCAAGTCGCCGATGCTGCCTCTCTGGACTTTCGGTACCTGGATGAGCCGCATTTCCTACTTCTCGCAGAAGGAGGGACTGGAGATTGCCCATCAGCTGAGAGCCAACCGCATTCCTGCCGATGTGATTCATTTTGACACGGGATGGTTTGGCGTAGACTGGCAATGTGACTATGAATTTGCCAAGGACCGCTTCAAGGACCCGGTAGGAATGCTGAAGACTCTGAAGAAGGATGGCTTCCATACCTGCCTGTGGCAGTTGCCTTACTTTACTCCGAAAAATCGTTACTTCCACGAACTGGTAGAAGGTGGAATGGCGGTAAGAAATGCCAACGGTACGCTCAATTATGAGGATGCTGTGCTCGACCTGAGCAATCCGAAGACCGTAAGCTGGTATCAGGACAAGATAGCCCATCTCATCAAGCAGGGAGTAGGCGTCATCAAGTGCGATTTTGGCGAGGCGGCTCCTTATGATGGGCTTTACGCCAGCGGCAAGACTGGCTTCTATGAGCACAATCTCTACCCTCTGCGTTATAATAAGGCGCTCTGGGAAGCCGTGAAGGCAAATTCTGCCGACCATGAAGGCGTAATCTGGGCACGAAGTGCGTGGGCAGGAAGCCAGCGTTTTCCGCTCCATTGGGGTGGCGATGCGGCTACCAACGAGGTTGGAAGCGTAGGAATGCTGGGCGATTTGCGAGGCGGCTTGAGTTTCGGATTGAGCGGTTTCTCTTTCTGGAGTCATGATATGGGCGGCTTTGTAACCCAGAGTCCTGACGACCTGTACCGTCGCTGGTTGCCATTTGGATTTCTGAGTTCTCATACCCGTGCTCATGGTGCGCCTCCTACCGAGCCATGGCTCATCAGCAAGGATTTTACGGATGCTTTCCGTGCCAATGCCGAGATGAAGTATCAGCTGATGCCTTACGTCTATGCGCAGGCAAAGGATTGTTCGGAGAAGGGCTTGCCGATGGTTCGTGCGCTCTTCGTAGAGTTCCCTCATGATGCAGGTGCCTGGCTGGTAGAGGATGAGTACATGTATGGTTCCCAGCTGCTGGTGGCTCCGCTCCTGGAGTCGGGCAGTAGCCGTACGGTTTATTTGCCTAAGGGTAAATGGATTGATTATCAGAGTGGTAAGGTTTACGAGGGTGGCTATCAGGAGATTTCCATCCCTACGGCTCAGGAGGTGAAGGCTTATGCTGAGGCTTCGGGCTCGGCAACGGTTTCCCAGCCTCTTCCTTGCATTATTCTGGTCAAGGATGGCAGCTTGATTCCTCAGGTTCCTGTGGCTCAGAGCACGGACAAGATTAATTGGAGCAAGCTCTCAATGCGTCCGTTCAAGGCTGATGCAGCCGAATGCGTAGGCTATCTTTATCTGCCGGGAAGCGAGAAGATTGCAATCGTAAAGCGAGAGTTTTATGATTTTAGCAATTGAAAAAATGCTATCATAAAAAATATTATTTTTAAAAATGCTATCATAAAAAAATCCTTCGGAAGTAATGCGATGTTTACTTCCGGAGGACTTTTTTTTGTAGATGATAGTATGATTAATATGTTGTATCTTTTTTACTCGATGATGCTTTGCAGCAACCCCTGGCAGGCATCTTCCAATAGGGTGATGACCAGTTCAAAATCGCCCATGTCGCCATAATATGGGTCGGGAACGGTGGTGTATTCACGATGGTGGGTCAGGAAATCGGCCATCCGGACCACTTTGTCCTTGTCTGCCTGGCAGGAAGCCATGGAGGTGATGGCACGGTAATTCTCATTATCCATCACCACGATGGTTTCGAATCTCCCGAAATCTGACTTCTGGAACTGGCGGGCGTGGCTGTTGAAATTGTAGCCATGCTCAGCGCCACATTTCCGCATGCGGCTGTCAGGCAACTGTCCTACGTGCCAGTTTCCTATTCCGGCAGAATCGATTTCGAATTCATCTGCCAGTCCTGCCTTCTCTACCAGGCTCTTCATGATGCCCTCGCCGGCTGGCGAACGGCAAATGTTGCCGAGGCAAATAAATAAAACGGTATGTTTACCTTTCTTTGTCATAATTCTTTGTAAAAATGTTTACTGAACTTGTGAAACTTGAAATGTTTATTTTAGCATTAAATCTGCATCCATCTAATTTGCCTGCAAAGTTAGCATAAATCTCCGTATTATCCAAGGTTTTTCCTTTCTTTTTGGTTTTCTTCAGCTGAACTTTCGTAAGTTCTGTCTGTAAAAATGATAAATCTGTACTGTTTTTCTTCCGATGAAAAAAATCCCGATAAAGAACTGGATTTGTCTTTATCGGGAAAAATATCGGGGGAAAATATTTTTAGTCGATTTCTTCATCAGCCTCGTAACCGCCCATCTCGCGTATGGCGTTCTTCAGCATGGTGTACTGCTGGTAGAGGTTGTTCACAGCCTCTTCACCCTTAGTGTAATCGTGCATTGGCGCCTTGAGGAAGAAGCTCAGGAAGCGCTGGGTGCCGTAACGGCCGGCACGGGCTGCAAGGTCGCTCAACAGGCAGAGGTCGAGCAGCAATGGAGCGGCAAGGATGGAGTCGCGGCACAGGAAGTTGATCTTGATCTGCATTGGATAACCCATCCAGCCGAAGATGTCGATGTTGTCCCAACCCTCCTTGTTGTCGTTGCGAGGAGGATAATAGTTGATGCGAACCTTGTGATAATACTGAGTGTCCTCATCGTTGCCATGGCCGTAGAGGTCTGGCTGGACTTCTGGCTTCAGGATAGTCTCAAGGGTAGAGAGCTTGCTCACCTCCTTGGTATGGAAGTTGGCTGGCTCATCGAGAACGAGACCGTCGCGGTTGCCAAGAATGTTGGTAGAGAACCAACCGTTCAAGCCGAGGCAGCGGGTGCCGATGATAGGAGCAAAACCACTCTTCACGAGAGTCTGACCAGTCTTGAAGTCCTTGCCTGCGATAGGCATGTGAGTCTTCTCAGCGAGTTCCCACATGGCAGGAATGTCAACCGTTGTGTTAGGAGCACCCATGATGAAAGGAGCACCCTCGGTAAGGGCTGCATAAGCGTAGCACATGGATGGAGCGATGTGCTGGCGGTCGTCAGCCTTCATCGCAGCCTCGAGAGCTGCCAATGAGCCGTGGATTTCCATATCTACCGGTACGTAGATTTCTGTAGAAGCAGCCCAGGCTACGACGATGCGGGAGCAGCCGTTCTTCTCCTTGAAGTCGCGGATGTCCTGGCGCAGAGCCTCCACCATCTCCCAGCGGGTCTTGCAGTCCTTCACGTTGTCTCCATCCAGACGCTTGGCGTAGTTCTTGTCGAAGGCAGCCTTCATTGGAACCACCTGCTCCAGTTCCTCGCGCACAGGGTTGATGTCCTTCTCCTTCAGAACCTCGGCATACATAGCAGCCTGGTAAGCATTCTGAGGATAAACATCCCAAGTGCCGAATACGATGTCGTTGAGATCTGCCATAGGCACGATGTCCTTGTAGTGAAGATACTTCTTGTCTGCACCCTTGCCCACGCGAATCTTATCGTATTGAGTCATTGAACCAACTGGCTTTGCAAGTCCCTTGCGAGCCATAAATACACCAGTCATGAATGTAGTAGAAACTGCACCACAACCTACAACCATGATACCCAGCTTGCCATCAGCTGGTTTAACCTTGTTTTGTTCCATTATCTAAAAAAAATTAATGTATTGTTAAGTCTTCTAATTCTATTGTTCAGTATGTCTATCTGGATTGCAAAGGTAAGGAAAACTGATGGATTAATTGCAGTTTTTGGGAAATATCTGCAATAAATTTAGAAATATTAGCATTAGAATGATAAAAAAACGATAAAAAGTAAGTATCTTTGCAGAAGATTCATTTACAATTCTTTCATAGCATGACAATAACGCTTATTATATTAATCATTACGGTTGCCATGTTTATATGGGGCAGGGTGAGGGCTGATATTGTGGCTCTTTCTGCCTTGGCAGCACTTTTAGTTCTCGGAATCCTGACGCCGGCAGAGGCTCTTGCCGGTTTCTCTTCGCCCATCGTCATCATGATGATAGGCCTCTTCGTGGTGGGTGGAGCCATCATGCAGACCGGCCTTGCCAAGCTGACGGGCAATAAGCTGATGGCGCTCTCCCGTGGCAACGAAACCGTTACCTTCCTCCTCGTGATGCTGGTAACCTCGTTCATTGGAGCCTTCGTGAGCAATACCGGAACCGTGGCGCTGATGATGCCTATCATCATGAGTCTGGCTGCGGGTTCGGGCATGCAGTCGTCGCGATTCCTCATGCCCCTTGCCTTTTCCGGAAGTCTGGGCGGAATGCTCACGCTCATCGGTACGCCGCCCAACCTGGTCATCGACGAGGTGCTTACTGAGGCAGGATTCAAGCCCCTGGCGTTCTTCTCCTTCTTCCCCGTGGGAATCATCGTCATCGCCATCGGAATCATCGTCCTCATGCCCCTGAGCAAAATCTTTCTCAGCAAGAAGCAGAATGGTAAGAAAAAAAGTAACGGCAAGTCGCTCGATGACCTGGTAGACGAATACCAGCTGCTCGACAACCTGCATCGATACATCGTGCCAAGCAAGCGCACGGCTGCAGCCATCGATGAGAATGGGCAGATGATGGACATCGTGGGCAAGACCCTCAAGGACCTCAGCATTCAGAAGAAATATGGCGTGAGTATCATCGAGATAAGAAACGAGAAGAAATCGCGCCTGGGACTCGTGAAGGACGTCAACCAGAACATGGCGAAGAGCAGCAGCACCATCGCCGTGCACGACACCTTATATATAATGGGTGATGAGGAGAAGATTGAACGGTTTGCGCAGGATTACGACCTGAGGAAGATGAAGGACGTGAAGATTGATTTCTACGACCTGGGACTGACCGAGATAGTTGTGATGCCTACTTCCAATTTTGCCGGATTGCGAATTGGAGATGCTAACCTGCGCAAGCGCTTCGGCATCAACGTGCTGGGCGTGAAGCGAGGTGGAAGCTCTTCTGAAGGCAAGGTGGGCAAGGAATATATTACCGACAATCTGATAGCCACCAAGCTGCATGTGGGAGATATGCTCCTGGTGCAGGGAGAGTGGACCAACCTGGCCCATCTTACGGCAGATACCACCAACTGGGTGGTGCTGGATCAGCCGGAGAAGACGGCAGACAAGGTGCTCCTGGACTACAAGGCGCCTGTGGCTGCAGCCATCATGCTCTTGATGATAGCGATGATGGTGTTCGATTTCATCCCCGTGGCTCCGGTCACGGCGGTCATCATCGCCGGACTGCTTACCGTCGTTGCCGGATGTTTCCGCAACGTGGAGGCAGCCTACAAGACCATCAACTGGGAGAGCATCGTGCTGATAGCAGCCATGATGCCGATGTCTACGGCGCTGGAGAAGACGGGAGCTTCGGCCCTGGTTTCTCAGGGACTGGTGGACAGTCTCGGCTCGATGGGACCGACGGCTCTGCTGGCAGGCATCTACTTCACAACTTCTCTGATGACGATGTTCATCAGCAATACCGCCACGGCTGTGTTGATGGCTCCTATCGCCCTGGTGGCAGCCCAGCAGGTAGGCGTGAGTCCTTATTCCTTCCTCTTTGCGGTAACGCTGGGTGCCAGCATGTGCTTTGCCTCTCCGTTCTCCACTCCGCCTAATGCGCTGGTGATGAAGGCGGGTGGCTATACGTTCATGGACTACGTGAAGGTAGGTTTGCCGTTGCAGATCATCATCGGCGTGGTGATGACCTTCGTGCTTCCGCTCCTATTCCCGTATTGATTTTACTTCAATCAATTCCCTCATTTGCGAAATGCTGGAAAAAGATAATCCCCAATCTCTTGGTGCTCCCGATGAGCCCGAGGATTGGGGATTTTCTATCTTGGTAGTAGGACTACAGACCTACGTCTCCGCCAGCGTCTCCACCGCTGGTGCCACCACCTTCGGTATTGCCTGAACCGCCACCTTCGGTATTGCCTGAGCCGCCACCTTCGGTATTGCCTGAGTCACCACCTTCGGTATTGCCTGAGCCGCCGCCGTTGGTTCCACCTCCGTTTGGATCCTTGTCTGGGTCTTCCACGTTGCCGCCATCGCCCGAAGTAACGTTCTTCACGATTTTGCCGTTTCGGTCGATACAGGTAATCTGGATAGGAGTTCTCTGCAGCTCATCCTTGATATCCACGTTTGGGGTGAAGATAACTCTGCGGGTGGTGATGAGGCTACCAGCCACCTCACCCACGGTAGCCACACTCTTGGCTCGCACGCCGAATCTCATGGTTCCCAATCCCGGGATGGCTACGGAGTGTCCTTCGGTAGACCATGCCTTGATTACTTCGCCGGCAGCATCCCAGCATGCCTGCATCACGCCGCGGCTCACGCCACTTCTCAGAGCCGCCTCCTTGATAACCTTGCTCTCCGGGAGCTTGTTGTAAAGCTCGGTACTGAGAACGTAACGATACTTACCTTTCAACTCACCCACCTGGATGAGGGTTTCCTTTGCTTTCAAATTAATTGCCATAATCTTCTTGAATTTTAAATTGTTAATAAATTGATAAAAAATAATTATAAAGCTTTCCCCCTTTCAGGGCGTGCCCATCTAGCCCCCTTCCAGCCCCCTTCCAGCCCTCTTCTAGCCTCCGTTCCCAGCGATTCCATCGCTGGTCCCCCCCCCCTAGGCGTTCCGGCGTTTTTGCAAACCATCTTCACCTGATGGTGATGGTTGGCACGAAGTGCGAAGAGTCGGCTCGCGTGGTGATATTGTTCTCCTGCTGTTGCCTCTGGTTCTTCCCGATCACGAGTCCCGCGGTACACGAGCTTGTGAGGAAGGTGACGATGGCAGAGCATACGGCCACGATGAGATACTTGATGAATGCCTTCATATTTGGGTTCATACGCTTCTCTTGCCCCCTATTAACTTTCCGTCTTCTTTTTTAAAAAGAAGAAAGAGAAGGACTCGTATCAGGGCTTGGAGTCGAGGTTGATAACTTGATGCATTCGGGATTATCTTATCCGGAATATCTCCCAGATGCCTTTTTTCATTTTTCCAACTGGAGAAATATTTTTCTCCAACTAGGAAAGTGATTTTCCTGCGCTTTCTGAATCACGATGCAAAGATACGAAATCCCCCACAGTCAGTTGGGCGATGGCATGTGAAGCCGTGCGATAGCGGAACATTTTTATGGTTCCCCCAGGTATTCCACGATGGCCTTCACCTGCTTGGGCGAGAAAGCCTTGCAGGTCTTGCGGTACCCCATCGCCAGGAGTTCATTCCATAGCGGGGTGCAGAGATGGATCCATGCCATCAGATGGTTGACGGCTGTGCGTGGATAACTCTCGGGAAAGTACATCAGGGCAAGTTCCTTCTTGGTGTACATACGAATCTTGAAATCATCTATCATCATAATTCAATTTACATTAAAAAATCAATTTGCATAAAAAATACTAAACTCGGTTTTTACCTACACGCCCTAGTAAGGGCAGAAGCTTTCCAGATAATACTCGCTGAAATCCTTGCATCCTGGGGGCAACTGGTGGTGTACCAGATGGGGGAGAATCTCCCTGAGTTGCAGGAAGAGGCTTTCGCCGGGCGCATCCTGATCAGGAAACATGTGGAATTCCACCTGATATTGCCGCTCGATATCAGCCAGCAGCTGCTTATCCTCGGGTTTGAGAAGCGTGGCCGACGGAATGGCTATCGCCTTATGTCCGGCAGAAAGCATCGCCCAGCAGTCGCTGCATCCCTCCGTAATAAACAGCCTCTCGCC
>ENA-UERK01000496-UERK01000496.1-human-gut-metagenome-genome-assembly--contig:-NODE-496-length-33928-cov-25.302266_pt1 | contig 33928 bp, 25 predicted proteins | sample MGYA00242957_ERZ507957 | MGnify/ENA primary metagenome ERZ507957 (study PRJEB26167, sample SAMN06115538) | human gut metagenome | host: Homo sapiens | place: China:Heilongjiang | collected 2015-11-06...
GAAAGAATCCTATAAAAACAGAACTTTTTCATCTAAAATATTCGCGTATTATAATTAAAATACAGTAAAACACGAACGGAGGCTTCTTGACGTGCATGGGGTCACAGGTTCGAGTCCTGTACTGTCCACCATATAAAAACCCTGAAACCGCAACTGTTTCACCCCATAGGTACACAATGTGTCATGGGGGTACAGTCGGTACGGGAAAACGGAACGTAACTCATGAATTTGAGTTACGTTCCGTTTTTGCTGATTGAAACTGAATTATGTTAGCAGTTAGCCCTTAAGAGGGAGTGCAGGAAGGCATAAGAAAAAGAAATTCTGGTGTAAAAAACACTTATCAATAGCAGTAGAGTTCGATTTCTGTTAGACTCGGATCAGTTTGACCAGCGCTGTTTATAGAAGTATCTGGGCGTAAGGCTGATATGAGAATTCTGACCTTTTCGGATTCGATGGTATCAAATTTAAAAATATGTTCGTCGCCGATCGTTCCCTGAAATGTGAATACTGTTTCAAAAGCAGAGCCGTTCCATTTTGCAGTGCAAATTCAGATATTCTGGCAGTCGCCCATTCTGGTACAATATTCTCCGAAAGAACAAGCGTGTTAACACGGGTCGGTGTACCTAAGTCAATTTCTACCCATGCAGGTAAAGTTGAATCGGAGGCCGCCCAGCGCGAAGATTCACTGGGATTACCATCGTTAATATCGCTTACAGGACACGCCGGATGACTGTTGCTTGCAGTAGCGGGCTTTGACAACGCGATATTGATTGGTTTGGAAACATTCCTGTAATATAGCTCCAGTTCGCGAATGCTCGGATCAGTGGCCTGGTTTCCGTTTTTTGTAGTGTCCGCGCGAAGCCCCGTAATAAGCAATCGAACGTTTTGTGCAGATATCGCTTCAAAAGAGAATGTATGGTTTTCTCCAACAATACCGTCATATGTAAATACGGTTCTATAATCATTCCCGTCCCATATCTGCAGGTCAAATGATGCAATACGCGCAGAAGCCCATTGGGGGACAATATTCTCCGTTAGAATTAACGTATCAAAGGTTTTCACAGTTCCCAAATCAATGTCGACCCATATGGGCAGCGTAGAATTTGCTGCGGCCCAGCGAGAAATCTGATCTTTACTCCCATCATTGATGGCGCTTGCCGGACATGCACTATGACTGTTATCAGATGTAGCAGGGCAGCCCAATGCCAGATTAAGATCATAATTCACAAAAGGATCAAGGTATACACCCCATTCCCGGATGCTGGGTTCTTTTGCTCTGCCGCCATGCAGTGTTGTGTCCGCCCGCAGTTCGGTAATCACAAGGCGAAGATTCGATGCAGTTGTTTCAGCAAATGAACAGGCGAAGTTATCGCCGATCGTTCCTGCATACTCATAAATCTGTGTATAACCGGACTCGGTTGGAATCTGTAGTTCAAATTTTGCAATACGTGCGGACGCCCATCGAGATACAATATTTTCTGTAAGCGTAATTTTATTGAAAGTGACAGGATCTCCGAAATCAAGCTCGAGCCAGATCGGCAACGTATCATTCGCGGCTGCCCAGCGAGATTTTTCGTTGTTAATGCCGTCAATTGCGTTCGTTGCTGGTAAACTCGGATGCGCACTGCTCGCGGTGATTGTTTGCCCAAGAGCCAAATTTGTGGGAACAGCAACGAATGTGCCTCTCTGTTTTTCGTGGACACCAATATCCGGAGCATTACCATAGTAAAGACTGTTGCCGAAGAAATCCTGCGTTCCCATCTCAGGCACATAAATCCCCGCGTCGATCAACGGCGAAGCTTCTGTTAGCTTATAGCCTTCCCAGATGGATGCTCCGGAGAGGAGTCCAGCTTCATTTCTGACCGGAGGCTGACCGGGAGAAAGCAGCATTGGATTGCTTGTAATTTTATTTGGATCGGCTGGCTCGTATTGCGAGTGTATTCCACTCGCTTCATAGAAACAGTTGTTGCTGAAGGTTACCTCACCCAAGTTGCTTTGATACCTTGCGGTATCATGCCACGTTGTTGTTGTCGTTGTGCTTTTGTTGTAAAAAACGTTGTTGTAAAAGTATGTCTGCGACTTGAACGGATCCCGGTGCATGAACTTCGTTCTGGCCCCGTCATAAATTATAACGTTATTTAAAAAATAAGTAGGGGACGTACATGCAGTAAGGAAATACTTAATGATAAAATCACCGCCATCATCACTGATATTATAGCGAATAATATCATTGTCATTTTTGCCCATGTAGAGCATCCAGCCACATGGGTTATTATGTGAATAGTTGAATTGATATACAACGTTCACTAAACCAGAGTCCATATCATAGGGGCTTCCATCGGCATTTGTAGACGGGCCGTTAAAGACCTCATTGTATTGGAATATTGCATTTTCACATTTCCAGGGGTACAGCGCAACTGTCGGTCTGAAAGATGGATATCTCCGCAGAAAACCGTCGACAACGTTGTATTCAACAAGTGCATTTTTTGCATCGCAGAGATCGATTGCGCCCTGCCCGATATCCTCCATATAGTTATGCCCAATATAAATATCACGCATCCAGAGGTCATTTTCATCAATCTCGGTTTGATATGCAGTACTGGTTGTTGTCACAAATCCTGTAATAGCGAGTAAATCCACCTTTTTTATTGTGTTATAAGTAATACGCAAGTCGCGGAAGGAGGTAGATGGGCGGATTGCCGAACCAACAACATTAAAAATTATACCGCCGGTAAACTCATCATTCCAATCGTTTGGCCCGTCAACATCGTGTATATAGCAGTGCTCAATATAGATATGGTCCATAATACCATCGGCGTCAGGCGCAAGCTGGTCTCCGTCAACGATCAAAAGTATGCCGTTTCTTGTTTTTTCACGGTCGCGCCAGCTATTATCCCCCTGCGCACGTGACAGGTCAATGTCAACGTCAAAATCATCATCATTTGTTATTTCTAGATTTCGTATTTCCCAATACTCTTGATTTCGTAGGTGCAATGCTCCGCAATATGTATATCCCCAATCTATACCCATGCCATTAATGATAGGCTTTTCATCGCCGCCATACTTGTCAATTTTAATTACAGCTTCAGCTGTCCCAGAGCCCTTTGGCCAAAACTGCTGTCCGTTCCAGACACATCCAGACTTCAACAGAATCTGGTCACCTGGCTGAAATGTAGTGTTTGTTGCTTTTGTAAGCGTTTTCCACGCAGCGTCTGGCGAAGTTCCGGCGTTATCATCGCTACCGGTTACGGCATCAATGTAATAGTTCGTTCCGATCGTATTTTCGGCAGGTTCATTTTGACTGCCAGAAGCGTACACAATTACAGTGCCGCTTAAGGTTGATATGATAAGCGAAACCAATAGAAAAAACGAGATAGTACGTTTCATAATGACCTCCCTTTTTGTTCGATTTCCATCTGAAAAAGATTTTCGCAAATGTAGTCAGCTGACAATCATGGGCGTTTCCTCACGAATATTCGCGAGTTCTGTTTCGTATGCATATTCCAAAAGTGATGCCTCAATGCGATTGTGAACCTCGTCATATTCCAGTATGCGTCCCTCCTTTCGCGCGTTCATATAAATGAGATAAAAACCGTTCCTGCTGTTAAAAAGAACATCCGATATTTCACCGTCATGCAGCTTTTCAATCGATGAAATGTATGGGGCGGCGGTAGCTTGAATACCCATACCAGAGTGTCCGTTCAGGGTATATTCTTCAATACGGATGCCCTCATGCTTGATGTCCAAGTCTTCGACTTTGGTTCCGTTAAGAACTTCGGTCCTAACCGCTTCTATCTCAGAAGATTGGTCGCTTTTTTCTGCGATTTCGTCAAACGATATGACCATAAACTCATATGCCGGATCTATCGAGTAAAGCAAGCCCCTCATTTTTGTGTAATACAAAGAGACTTCGTTTTCCGTAACCGTTCCATTTGCTCGCATGGCAGCCAGAACCGCAATTTTTTGATTGCTGAGAAAATAGTTGTAAAAATCACGGAACTCCAATTCTGAGGGACCATAGTAAATTGCAGTTGTATCTTTTGCGGAATTTCTGCTGGAAATATATTCTGTATACGCATTCTGAATTGCTTGGAATGAACTCTCTTGGGAAAGCATCTTTTCGGCAAGCAGCATCTGTAAATTCTGTTCATAGCATTTTGTGAGTGCCCGCTCCCGCGCATATTCAAGCGGTGTTTTTCCATCAAATTCCGTTTTCCAGAATGGACCATCAAAGTTTGTGACGCCGTATGTTGATGAATAATATGTATATGTTGCGTTTTTTTCCTGGTCAAAGAAAAATGATAGTTCGTCTTTTGTTATTTTCCTTCCACCGACTGTTAAAGAAAACTGATTACTTCCGGAGAAAATAGCATAAATAACGATTGCGGCCAAACATAAAGCAATGACTGCGATCAGGATTCTTTGTTTGTGTGCTCTTGCCATAAAAACCTCCATTCTCTACGTATCATAATCGCCTGTTCATTCTCATTTTATCTTGAAAAACAAATAGATTCCATAGAACATTTTTTCAAAACGCTGAACAATTTTGACTTTATAAAAGCAGCAGAGAAGCGATTGGCCTCTCTGCTGCTTTTGCTGCTTATTGATTATTTTGCTCGATATATTCCTTTGGTGACACGCCGTAATATTCCTTGAAGCGGCGTGTAAAGTAAAATGGGTCGTCGATGCCGACCTCTGCTGCGATCTCCTTGATATACCGGTCGCTGCGCTGGAGCAAAAGCTCGGCGGCGCGCTTCATCCGCAGCTCGTTCAGATAGCTGAAAATGCTGACGCCCATGTCCTTTTTGAACACGCGGCACAGATAGCTGCGGTTCAGACACGTTGCATCGGCCAGCGAGTCCAGCGTCATTTTCTCCGTATAGTTCGTGTGCAGATAGCGCAGCGCCTCCTGCACCTCCCGTTTGTGTGCCTCAAACGGCCGCCCCTTGCATTGGGAGAGGAGGGTCAGCGCGTCCGAAAAATGCTGCTCCAGCTCCCATATGCCTGCCGCCGCTTCTACTGCCTGCTGCTCCTTCAGGAACTGCTCCGGCACCTCAGCGGAGGCGACAGAATATCGAATGGAATCCAGAATCCGCAGACAGGTTCGTTTTGCACAGGCGGGCTCCAGAAGCAGCTGCTGCCACCGCAGAAATTCCGTATGCGCAGCTGTCAGCGCGTCCTCTGTTTTTCCCGCGTGCAGTGCGTCGAGAATCCGGTTCAGAAGCGCCGCAATTTCGGCCTGTTGGAGTGAATGCGCAGGGCTGACTGCGTCCGCATGGATCACAGCCGCGTCGCTTCCGTGAAAGCGAAGCGCAAGCGCAGCAGCGCAGCGCGAAGACGCCTCCTTTGCGCAGGGCAGATCGCCGACGTTTGCGCAGAAGCAGATGACTGGCGCGGCGGAAAAGAACGTGGCAAGCTGCCGCTGAAGCAGGCGGAGCTGATTTTGCAGGCCCTCCGCGCCGCAGGCTGTGGAGGCCAGACACAAAAGCACATTGTGATGCAGGATCACAGGCTGGATGTGCATATCGCTCAGAGACGCGCGAAGCACGGATTCCATGTGCGGCAGCACGCGCCGCAGGCGGCCGGGCTTGATCGCGTCATCCTGAAAATACACGGTGAATACCAGAAACGGAGGCCGGAGCCCGGGCGGAAGGTCGGGGATATGGTCGTCCGCGGTCTGCAATTCCAGAAAAAATGTGCGCAGGCGGGATTGCAGCAACTCGCCCTGCTCCTGCGGCGGAAGCTGCTCCCCCCGTGTCCGGCGAACCGCGTTCAGGCTTGCCGCGAGCTTGTCCAGATGCTTCAGAAGCGTCTGCGCCGTCAGATCCAGCTTCAGAACGTAATCGGACGCTCCCTCCGTCAGCGCCTCGCGCACAAGCTCAAAATCTGAGTAATTGCTCAGGACGATGACCGGCGCCGGCAGCTGGCGGCGCTTGAGCTCCTTGATGAGCGTGATGCCGTCCATGACCGGCATTTTCAGGTCAGTCATGACGATATCCACGGGATGCGCCTGCAAATACTGCAGTGCCTCCTCGCCGTTGCGGGCTGAGGCGCAGATCTGATAGTCTGCTGCACCCTCCAGCATTCTCCGGATACCAAGCTGGAGAATGGGCTCGTCGTCAACCAGCAGAACCTGATACACCGTTCGATTCCTCCTTCCAGATGCGCTGCGGGAGCAGAATCCGGCAGCAGGTTCCCGTATTCGGGCTGCTTGTGACCTGCAGGCCGTAGCCCTTTCCATAATGCAGATGCAGCCGCTGATCCACGTTGGAAAGGCCGATCCCGGAAAACCGCTCCGCCGCCTTTTCCGCAGAGCCGCCCATGTCAAAGCCACAGCCGTTGTCGCGCAGGAGCAGCTCAATATCCGTGCCCTTGAACCGGCTCTCCACGGTAATGGTAATGCACCGGCCGTCCGCCGTTCCGTGGATGATGGCGTTCTCCGCCAGCGGCTGGAGCGTGAAGCGCGGGATCTCGCAGCCGAGCGTCTGCGGCTCGAGCCGGTATTCCACCTCGAACATTCCGGCGTAGCGGATTTTTTGCAGCGTGAAATAGTTCCTCAGGTTTTCGATCTCCGCCGAGATTGGGATCAGCTCCTGCTTTTTGACCAGCGAATGGCGCAGGAGCGAGGACAGCGAGGAAATTCCCTCCTCCAGCACCGGCACGTCGTTGAGCTGCGCGACGAACCGCAGGCTGCCCAGCGTATTGAACAGGAAATGCGGATTGATCTGATATTGCAGCATTTCCAGTTCGAGCTTCCGTTTCTGCCGCTGATCCGCGGCGTATTGGATGCCCAGCTGCTTCATCTCCGCGATCATATTGTCGATGGTGCGGGCCAGAAAGCCCAGCTCGTCCTTGCTCTGGTCGTCGATCGATTTATCCAGATCGGCGTCCGACGTGATGTTGCACATGGCAACCATATGGTTGATCGGCTGCATGATGCTGGAATATACGACCGTCGTGCAGAGCAGGCTCAGCACGATCAGCAGGACGCAGACCAGAATCAGGGAGCGGTTGATCTGCCGTGTTTCCTCCGTAAAATAGCTTTGCGGAATGGTAATGACGAGATAGCTGTTCAGCTCACGGTCATAAACGGAGATCGAAAGCGCCTGTACGCCGCCCGCGAGGATCGGCGCGGAGACGGTCTGACCGGCAGCGGCCTGTGCGGAGGCGCGGAGCTCAGCAAACGTGCCGCTGTCCAGATAGCCGGAGCCAAGCAGGGCTTTATCCTGCGAGGAGATGACCTGACCGGCTTCATTCAGAAGCATAACGTTGGAGCCTGCGCCGAACGAAACGTTGGCAAGCAGCGCGTCGCTGACAAAGCTCTCGTCGATGTAGGCCAGAATGTAGCCGATGGGCCGCTCGACGCTTCCGAATTTGTATATTTTTCTGCCCAGCACGATTTTGTCATAGTTGCGGTAGGTCCGGATATATTGCAGGGAATCATACCCGGCGGTTTCGTCGATCACGCGCAGCACCTCGGCGAAGCGCTCGCGCGAAATATCGTCGTAGCCGAGGTCGTACAGAATGTTGTGATCGCGGTCGACCACGCGGATATTCTTGAGATAGGTGGACTGGAACGGGATCATCCGCAGCGCGTCCGCGATCTCGTTCACGCTTTCGGCGTCGAGCGTGAACACCGACTCCTGCTGCGCGGACAGCGCGTTCTGCACTGCGTCCGTGACGGAAATGGTGTTCAGATAGCCGCGGAATTTGTTCAGCTCCGTGATGAAATTCTCATTCAGCAGATACGCGGCAAGCTCCGCCGACTGCCGGAGCTTGCCGGACATGGCCCGCGCGTAGACGCCGGAGGCGTAAAGCCCGACGCAGAGCGCCGGCACCAGCGACAGCAGCAGGAACGAGGCAAGCAGGCGGTATCGGATGCGCACATGACGCAGTGTGCGCACAACAGAAAAACGTCGGGCCGCGGATTTTTTCATGGCAGTCCCCTCCATCCAATCTATTTCTAAAAAAGCACATCTTCGGCAAAAAGTCAATATCCTTCAGGCTTTTGTAAATTTTCTGTATGTTCGGTTCGCAGCTCGGCCGATATAATAAAACCATCAAAGGGTTCCAAGAACCTGAAAACAGATCAGGAGGTAACAATGAAAAAGATTCTTGCGATTTTGCTGGCTGCTCTGCTGCTCATCGGCGTATTTGCCGGATGCGCAAAGCAGGAGGCCAAGACTCCGGTTCAGCCGGAACAGTCCACCCCCGCTGAAACGACCCCCGAAGCCAAGACGGACGAGGCGCCCGTCGAGGAAACCCCGGCAGAGGCAAGTCCCGCCGACAGATTTGAAAATAAGGAACTGAACATCGCCATTTTCGAGGGCGGCTACGGCCCTGATTACTGGAACGAGATGGTCGCGCGCTTCGAAGCGGCCTACCCCGGCGTAAAGGTCAACATGCAGATCAGCCCGACCATCGGCGATATCATCCGTCCGCAGATCGTCTCCGGCGAGTATCCCGACTTTATCTCCATGAACGACAACGACCAGACCGGCGTTCTGCTTTCGCTCATCAAGGAAAACGCGCTGCTCGAGCTGACCGACTTCTTCGATGAGCCGGGTCTGGACGGCGGCACGCCGCTGAAGGAGCTTGTGCAGGACGGCATTCTGGAGACCTCCAAGTGCTCCCCCTATGGAGACGGCAAAATTTATCTCGCCCCGTTCAACTCCTCTCCGATGGGCCTTGTCTACAACAAGACGCTCTTTGCCGAAAAGGGCTGGGAGCTGCCGGAAACCTGGGACGACTTCTTCGCGCTGGGCGATCTGGCCAAGGCGGAAGGCATCGCGCTGTTCACCTATCAGGGCATTTACCCCGGCTACATTGAATCCGTCCTCTGGCCGGCAATCGGCTCCGCCGCCGGTCTGGATACGCTCAAGGATATCCAGAACTATGTGGAAGGCTCCTTCTCCAAGCCCGAGGTGCTGGAGGTTCTCAAGAACATCCAGAAGATCTCCACGGACGGCTATCTGATGGAAGGCACCGTCGCGCTGAACCACACGCAGTCGCAGACGGACATGATGATGAACAAGGCGCTGTTTATCCCGAACGGCAACTGGATGGAAAACGAAATGAAGGACGCGCCCCGCGCCGACGGCTTTGAGTTCGGCCTGTGGCACGCACCGGTTCTGAACAAGGGCGACCAGCCCTACGTCATGACCAGCGTGGAGCAGTTCTCGATCCCCGCCGCAGCGAAGAACCCCGAGCTGGCGAAGGAATTCCTCCGCTTCCTCTACACAGAGGATTCCGTCAAGCTGTTTGCGGAAAAGTCCGGCGGCATCTACGCGCTGAAGGCCGCGACCGAATGGGCCAAGGAGTACCTCACCTCCGGCGTTTACAACATGAACGCGGTCTATGAGCATGGCAAGAGCATGGTGTTCGGCTTTGCCGCGCTGCCCGAGGGCACGAAGGTTTCCGTCAGCGATATGGTCTTCAATCCGCTGTCCGATGTGATGAACGGCACCATGACGCCTGAGCAGTGGGCTGCCGGTGTGGAAGAAGCCATCGCCGAGGTCAACGCAGCCAGATAAAAGAAGATCCTCCGTTATCACCGGCCCCGCTGAGTCTGGGTTCAGCCTCAGCGGGGCCCTTTTCAGAAAGAGGTGTATTATATGCCGAAAAAAATGCGGAAGGCCGCGCGCAGGCGGCGGAATCCGGCCGGCTTTATCTGCGTCTGCGTACTTCCGGCGCTGATCCTGACGCTGTTTTTTACGATCCTCCCGACGATCCGCGCCTGCCTGCTGTCGTTTACGAACGCCACCGCGCTCAGCCTGAACCCCAAATTCTGTGCACTGGAAAACTATACGTATATGTTCCGCGACAAGTCGTTTCTGCAGGCGCTCGGAAATACGTTCAAGCTGCTGGCCGTTGTGCCGGTCGTGACGATCGCGCTTGCGCTGATTCTGGCATTTGTCATCCACCAGTCCAAGCTGCCCGAGCGCGGCCTTTACCGGACAGTGCTCTACTTTCCCAATCTGGTTTCCATGACGGTCGTGGGAATTATCTGGTCGTTCGTCTTCCACCCGACGATGGGCCTGCTGACCTCGCTGATGAAGAAGATCGGTCTCGGACAATTTGTTCTGCCGTGGGCAGGCAATTCCAGAACGGCGCTCTGGTGCATTGCCATCGCGCTCGTATGGCAGGCCACGGGCTATTATATGATCATGCACATCGCGGCCATGGACGGCATTTCGCCGGAGATCTATGAGGCCGCCACGCTGGACGGCGCGTCCAGCACCCGGAAATTCATCAGCATCACCATTCCCCTGATGAAAAACATCATCGGCATCACGTTCGTTCTGGCCATGTCCGGCACGCTCGTGCTGAGCTTTGTGCTCTCGCAGGTCATGACCGGCGGCGGGCCGAACGGCGCGTCGACGGTTCTACTGAAATATATGTATGAGCAGGGCTTTGTAAACGGCAACTTCGGCTACGCAATGGCGATCTCCGTGTTCTCCCTTGCGATCTCCATTGTTCTTTCCCTGATCTCCCGCAGACTTTCCGGCTCCGAGGAGGTAAATGTATGACAAGCAACGAACAGGGCCTTTTAAAAACGGCGGCATGGAAATGGATCACGCGGCTTCTTCTGATCGCGATCTCCGTTACGATGCTCTTTCCACTGCTCTGGAACCTCTATTCCTCCTTCAAAACCAATACGGAATTCCTCGCGGACGCGTTTACGCTGCCCTCCCATCTGGAATGGGATAATTATGTGCGCGCATTTGAAAAATCGCATCTGCTGGACAATATCTGGAACTCGCTGTTTGTCGTCGGCGTCAGCGTGGTTGTGCTCGTGCTGTGCGTGATCCCGTGCTCCTACTGTTTGGCACGGTACCGCTTTTTCGGCTCCAAGCAGATCCTCGGGATGTATATGGCGGCGATTTTCATTCAGGCGACCTATATCATGATCCCGCTGTTTCTGCAGATGAAGGATCTGCATCTGCTTAACAACCGGCTGGCTCTTGGCGTTTTGTACGCGACGATGCAGTTCCCGTTTGCAATTTTTCTCCTTTCCGGCTTTATGAGCTCCATTCCAAAGGATTATGAGGAGGCCGCCATGATCGACGGCTGCGGGAATTTCGGCGTTCTGCGCAATGTGATCGTTCCGATGGCAAAGCCCGGCATTGTGACGGTCTGCATGATCACGGCAATGAGCGCGTGGAACGAATTCCCCGTTGCGCTCATCATGCTGACGGATGAGACGAAGAAGACCATGCCTATCGGCCTCGCAACGCTCTATGAGCAGCAGCGCTACGCGACCGACTGGGGCGCGCTGTTCGCGGCGCTGATCCTGGCGCTGATCCCGACGATTCTGCTGTTTCTCATCGGGCAGAAGCAGCTGCTCCGCGGGACGAACATCGGCGGCATCAAGGGCTGAGACGCAGGGAGGATCCATATGTATCAGGCCATTCACTATGACGACCACGGCCCGATGACCGATCCGTGCCGCTATCTGCGGCGACACGATCTGGTCTATCGCCGCCCGGCGCTTCGGCCCTATGACGGCGTGCCGGTCGGAACCGGCGGCGCGGGCGGGCTTCTGTACCAGACCGCCTACGGTTTGGAGTTGACGGTCAACCACGCCGACGCACTGGATTACGCGTCGGACGGGGCCATGCAGGCATGGGCATGGGAGGCGGAGGAGCGCCAGACCGCGCCGGTCTCCTGCGGACACCTGAGCATCCGCTCTACGCTTCCAATTTTCGACTGGGTCTATCTCGAAGCGTTTGAGCAGCGGCTGATCCTGTCGACCGCCTCCATCGAGGGCCGCGCGAAAACGCCGTTTGCCGAAGCAAGCTGGAAGCTGTATGCGCCGCGTGAGCCGGATGTTCTGGTTCTGGAGCTGGAGATTGAGCAGACCGAGGAGGCTGCACTGGAAATTCAGATCGATAAATGGCCCAGTCCAAGCTTCTTCCACCACTATGAGCAGATTCTGGATATCCACGATAAAAACCTGTACTGCGTCCGTGCGGAGGCCAATCGGGACGCGCTGCTCGTCACGCAGGCACTTCGCCGCTGCCGCACGGCGCTGGCCGTATCCTGCGGCGGGGAGCCGGAGCAGCTGAACAGTCACGCGGTATGCTGCCGCTTTCCAAAGCAGAAGCGTCACCGCCTGACCTTATATCTGGCGGCACGGGCGAGCGCGGAGGCATCTGTGCGGGAAAATACGCTGGCCGCGCTGACAGCGGCAAAGGACGCGCCGTCTTTATGGCAGACGCATTGCCGGTATTGGCAGGATTTCTGGAGCCGCAGCTTTCTCCATCTGCAGGAGAACGACTATTTGGAAAACCTCTGCTATCTGCACCTGTACCAGATGGGCTGCGGAAACCTCGGAAAAAATCCTCTGACGTTTGCCGGGCTCTGGGGCTGGTTCCGCGACGCGCGGAACTGGGGCCATTTCTACCATTGGAACCACCAGCAGAATTACTGGGGCCTGTACGCCGTCGGACACGGCGAACTGTGTGAAAACTATCTGGATTACCGGTTCCGCATGCTCCCGCACGCGATTGCCGACGCGAAGCGGCTTTTTGGCGTGGAGGGTGCGTTTTACTCCGACATTTCCAACCTGAACGGCTTTCAGGCGATCGAACCGGATACTGTCCGCAACCTCAGCGTCGGCGCGCAGATCGCGCTGGATTTCTATCGCCGCGTCCGCTATCAGCCGGACGAGGTCTTCCTGCGTGAACGTGCGCTGCCCGTCATGACGGCGTGCGCGGAATTTTATCAGAATCTACTGGAGCTTCGCGGCGGTGTTTTGCAGCTTCGCGGCGGCTCGACTGCCTTTGAAAGCTATTGGAATCTCGAACAGAATCTTGTCGATCAGGTGCTGCTGCGCGCGCTGTTCCATGCGCTGCTGACGCTCAACGACGCATATGCGCTTGATCTGGACGCGGCGGGCTATCAGGCTGTACTGGATCGCCTGCCGCCGCTGCAAACGGAGACTGTGCTGCATAATGGTGAGGCGCTTGAAATTTTCTGCGTCGGACAGACGTGGAGCCACGCGCCCGTACAGTATGCGCAGGGCGAGTATCCGCTCTCGCCGTTTCCCGCCGCGCTGCTTGCTCCCGTCTGGCCGTCCGGCTGGATCGGTCTGGACGACGCAGGCAGCCGCCTGTTTGCGATCATGCGAAATACGGCGCGCGTCGTATTTGACCGTGATGTCTATCAGATTGGGAAGCTCGGCTGCTGCGGGCACACGCCTTCGCCGGAGACGGCGGCGCGCCTCGGTATGCGTGAGGACGCAGAGCGGATTTTGCACCACTTCATTTCGTCCTATCAGCTGTTCCCAAACAGTCTGATGCACTTTGCCGATATCACGCAGGCGCAGCAGTGGTCGGCCGTCGACCGCCCGCAGATTCTACCGCGGGAGATCACCGCGACCCAGTGGGAGCAGATGCACGAAAAAGCCTTCGGAAACCGGACACAGATCCCCTCGGAGTGGTTCCTGCACTGCTATTTTGAAGCGGCAGCGAATCTGTTCGCGGGAACGCTGGAGCTGCTGCTGCAGTCCCGCGGCGGCGTGATCTATGTGTTCCCCGCGCTTGCGGAAGCGCGCACCGCCATGTTTACGCTCTGGGCGGAGGATGGCTTCCGCGTGACCAGCGAGTGCGCAAACGGCGATATCCGCTACATCGCTGTGGAGAGCACGCGCGGCGGGCTGTGCCGCGTGTGCCTGCCGTGGACTGCGTCGGTCTGCATCCGGACGGGACATACGGAGGCTGCGTTTACACTGGATGGGAAGATCCTCTCGTTTGAGACTGCTCCGGATACGCGCTATCTGATCTTCCGTAGGGAATTCCCACCGGAGAACTATTATCACAATCCGTTCCCCTATCACATCAATGAAGGTAAAAAGACCTTTGACCGCGCTTCGCTTGGCCTTTCGGCCTATTATTGACCGCATATGAAGTATGATATCTGTCTGAACGGGCCGATTCCCTCGTGGGACGAGGGGCTTCCACTCGGGAACGGCGGCATGGGCTGCCTGATCTGGGGGCCGCTGCACGCGCTGCGGTTTTCCATGGACCTGGCGGGACTGTGGGATCTGACGCCTGCGCTGCAGACAAAGCGGCCTGATTTCACGTATCAGACGATGTGCCGGTTGGTGCGGCAGCAGAGCTGGGCGGAGCTTCAGGCGCTGTTTGACGCGCCGTATGCCTGCGCAGCGCCGACAAAGCTGCCCGTCGGGGCGTTTGAGCTGGCTGGGCTGCCGGAGCAGGCATATTCCGCGCGGCTTTCCCTGCAGGACGCGACAGCGGAGCTGCAAAGCGGCGCGCAGCGGCTGCGCGTCTGGCTTGCTGCGACCACGCCGCTGCTGGTCGTGGAGCCGGAAACGACGCTGCCGGTACGCTTCGTGCCGAAGCCGCCGCCGTATGCCGGTGCATCGGAAGGCCCTGCCGACCCGCTGTGCCGTCCGCTTTCCGCGCTTGGCTATCCGCCGCCGGAGCGGATCGACCAAGATGGGCTGCAGGGCTTTACGCAAAAAATATCCGGCGGGAGATATTACGCGCTGCTCAGCCGCAGCACAGTCCGGAACGGACGAAAGCGCCTGCTTATCACGGTACAGACGGCTTCCTCCGCGCAGGGCGCACGCACGGCCTGCGAAGCGCTTCTGATGCAGTCTGCTGCCTCGCTTGCACGGCTGCGCCGCGCGCATCTGGCGTGGTGGTGCGCATTCTGGGCGCAGAGCGCCATCATGCTTCCGGACGACGCGCTGGAGCAGCTCTGGTACCGCGGCACGTATTTTTTGGGCGCGGGTTCGCGCCCAGGGTATGCGCCGATGCCGCTTCAGGGCGTCTGGACTGCGGATCAAAGCGCTCTGCCGCCATGGAAGGGCGATTATCACAACGATCTGAATACACAGTTTACCTATGCTGCTTACCTGACCTCCAACCATCTGCAGCAGGGCGAGGCGTTTCTGGATCATTTGTGGAAGCTGCTTCCGGCGGCGAAGCGCTTCGCCGCAGAATTCTATCAGACGGACGGCATGTGCTATCCGGGCGTCATGGCGCTGGACGGAAGCCCGCTTGGCGGCTGGCCGATGTATTCGCTGTCTCCGACCAATTCCATCTGGCTGTGCCGGCTTTTCTACGAGCATTATCGGATCACCGGAGATCCGGAATTTTTACGCGGGCGCGTGTGGCCGCTGTATCTGGAATGTGAGCGCTGCATCCGTGGCATGCTCTGTGAGGCGGCGGATGGAACGCTGGCGCTGCCGCTGTCATCCTCGCCGGAGATCTATGACGATTCGCCGCGTGCATGGCTGACACCAAACAGCAGCTATGATCTGGCGCTGCTACGGGATCTGTATGAACGGCTGATCGAGCTGTCCGTACTGCTCGGCGAGCCGCAGACCGTCTGGCGCAGCCAGTTGAACAGGCTCCCGCAGCTGCCTGCAGAGGAAAACGGCGCGCTCATGTACGCGAAGGACGCATTTGTCCGTGAAAGCCACCGCCATTTTTCGCATGCGCTGGCGATCTATCCGCTCCGGCAGATCAGCGGGAAAACGCCGCAGGAAAAGGCGTGCATAGACCGCACCATCGCGCAGCTGGAATCGCTCGGAACGAGCCAGTGGGTCGGCTTTTCGTTCGTGTGGTTCGCGCTGCTGAAGATCGTGCAGCGAGATGCGGAGGGAGCTGTCCAAGCGCTGCGGCAATTTTATCATGCGTTTCTCAGCCCGAACGGATTTCATCTGAACGGCGATTTCCGGAAAACTGGCCTGAGCGAGTTTCAGTACCGGCCGTTTACGCTGGAAGCAAACTGTCTCTCCGTACAGGCAGTCAACGAAATGCTGCTGTACAGTCAAAACGGAGAGATCGAGATCTTCCCGGTGATTCCTGCGGACTGGCGCACGTGTGCCTTTCGCGGTCTGCGCGTGGAAAACGGCCTGATCGTATCCGCAGAGCTGACAGCCACAGGCTGTGTCACGCTCCGACTGCACGCCAAACGAGCCGGAAGCTGGTATCTGAAAAATACAAATCAAACGCTTCGCCTTGAAAAAGGAGAAAGGAGGATCTGCCGATGGACGATCAAACCCGACATACAAGACCCCTGACCGGCCGCGTGACGATCCCGACGGATATGGACGTGGTGCCGCAGACGCTAGAGATCATGAAGCGCTGGGGCGCGGATGCCATCCGCGACTGCGACGGCACGGATTTTCCGCAGCAGCTGCGCGATACGGGCGCAAAGGTCTACGCCACCTATTACACGACCCGCAAGGATAACGACTGGGCCAGGGCGCACCCCGAGGAGGTGCAGCAGTGCTACATCATGACGGGCTTTTACACCGCACAGAATGGCCCTCTGGCCATTCCGCTCATGAAGGGCATCAGCCCGGAGCTGATGCAGGTCAACACGCGCGACGATATCCGCCGCTGGTGGGAGGTCGTCGACCGCAGCACGGGAAAGCCGATTCCGCCGGAGGCATGGCGCTATGACGCGGAAAGCGGCTGTGTCATCCTTGACGCGCCGGAGGCGTATCACGAATACACGGTGAGCTTTCTCGCGTACCTCATCTGGGATCCGGTGCATATGTACAACGCCGTGACGAACGGCTGGAAGGACTTTGAGCACCAGATCACCTTCGACGTGCGCCAGCCGAAAACGCACGCCTTTACCATGGAGCGCCTGCGGCGCTTCATCCGGGAGCACGACTATGTGGATGTTCTGCGCTTCACAACGTTCTTCCACCAGTTTACGCTCGTCTTTGACGAGCTCTGCCGGGAAAAATACGTCGACTGGTACGGCTATTCCGCGTCCGTCTCGCCGTATATTCTCGGGCAGTTTGAAAAAGAGGTCGGATACAGATTCCGGCCCGAGTATATCATCGATCAGGGCTATTACAACAACCAGTACCGCGTGCCAAGCAAAGAATACAAGGATTTTCAGGCGTTCCAGCGCCGCGAGGTCGCGAAGCTCGCCAAGGAGATGGTGGACATCACGCACGAGCTGGGCAAGGAGGCCATGATGTTCCTCGGCGATCACTGGATCGGCACGGAGCCGTTCATGCCGGAGTTCGCGAGCATCGGCCTTGACAGCGTGGTCGGCTCCGTCGGCAACGGCTCGACGCTCCGCCTGATCGCCGACATTCCCGGCGTGCGCTATACCGAGGGCCGCTTTCTACCGTATTTCTTCCCGGATACGTTCCATCCGGGCGGCGACCCTGTGCGCGAGGCGAAGGAAAACTGGGTCACGGCGCGGCGCGCCATCCTCCGAAAGCCCATCGACCGCATCGGCTACGGCGGCTATCTGAAGCTGGCGTGCCGGTTCCCGGACTTCATCGACTACGTCGAAAGCGTCTGTCATGAGTTCCGAGAGCTGTATAAGAACGTAAAGGGCACGACGCCGTACTGCTTCAAGACCGTGGCCGTTCTGAACTGCTGGGGAAAGATGCGCGCATGGGGCTGCCATATGGTACATCACGCGCTCTATCAGAAGCAGAATTATTCCTATGCGGGTGTCATTGAGGCGCTTTCCGGCGCGGCGTTCGACGTGCGGTTCCTCAGCTTCGACGATTTGAAGGAGAACCCCGACGCACTGCACGGTGTGGACGTGCTGCTCAACATCGGCGACGGCGACACGGCGCACACCGGCGGCACAGCATGGGAGGACGCGGACGTTTCTGCGGCCATCCGCCGCTTCGTCGCCGAGGGCGGCGGCCTGATCGGTATCGGCGAGCCGTCCGGCCACCAGTATCAGGGACACTATCTCCAGCTGGCTTCGGTGCTCGGCGTGGAGAAGGAGACGGGCTTCACGCTCGGCTATGACAAGTATAACTGGGACGAACATCCGAACCATTTCATTCTGGCCGACTGCGCAGGCGAGGTGAACTTCGGCGAGGGCAAAAAGAACATCTATGCGCTGGACGGCACGGAAATTCTCGTGCAGCGTGAAAAAGAGGTGCAGATGGCCGTACACGAATACGGCAAGGGGCGCGCAGTCTACCTGTCCGGCCTGCCGTACAGTTTTGAAAACGCAAGACTCCTGCACCGCGCAATTTTGTGGAGCAGCCATGCCGAGGCGATGCTGCATACTTGGTTCTCGGAGAATTTCTGCGTCGAGGTACACGCCTACCCGCAGAACGGAAAATACTGCGTGGTGAACAACACCTACGAGCCGCAGACGACGGAGGTGCATACCACAGACGGCAGGCATCTCCCGCTGTCCCTTGCGGCAAACGAGATCCGCTGGTTTGAGCTCTGAGCAAGTAAAACGCAAAAATGCCCTGCCCTAAATTTGTTCCGTGTAGGGTCTGGATGCAATATTCAGATATAAAATCCCCTGCGCAATTTGCTGCCCCCTGACAGGGGTAACAACGGCGGCGGGGATTACCCGGCTGGTGTTTCAGGCACCAGCCGGGTTTTCCATTGGCGTATAGCTGGGAATAGTTCAGGACACTTTCGGGATCTCGTTGTGCTGTTCCGGTTTTGCTGTTTGTCTGTTCTCCATGCAGCCAATGTCGGCGTAGTGAATTTCCACAGTCTGTGGTGCGTGCTTGGACCACTTCACTTCCTTTTCATGCACCACAATTTTCTGAATGAAGAGCCGCAGCAGCTCCGGTGTCAGCGCTTGAATGTCCGTGTACCGCTTCGCTTTGTCGAGGAAGGCTGCCGTATTGCTTACCGTTTCTTTCAGCCGCTGGATCTCTGCTTCTCGCTGTGGGAGCGATTCTGTCAGCTTTGCCTGTTCATCTGTGTAGCTGGTGGAGAGCATCTGGAACTGTTCTGCCGTGATGCGTCCCAGCACACTGTCCTCATAGAGCTTCTTGAAAATCGCATCCAGATCGGCTTTGCGCTTCTGCATGGCGGCTTTCTCCTTTTCCAGTCTGCGGATCTCCTTTTGGAGTTCCGCGGACTGTTTGCTGTTCAGATATTCGGCAAATTCCTGTGGATGCTCTCTGGCTTCCGCCGTCACCCGGCGCAGATCCTCCAGCACGATCTCATCGAGAATGCACTCTCGGATGTAGTGCGCAGTGCAGGCTTCACCATCCTTTTTGTAAGTACGGCAGGTGAAGTGGTTGTAGTCGGCGGACATCGTATGTGCCCGGTGTAGTACCATCGTCTTGCCGCAGTCCGCGCAGATCACAAGCCCGGAATACTTGTTCTGCTCATCCATTTTTGTCCTGCGGCGCTTGTTCTTCCGTACCCGCTGTACAATATCCCAAATTTCTTTCGTAATAATGGCAGGATGCGTATTTTCAAACACGAGGCATTCCTCACGCGGATGCTCAATTTTGCGCTTGTCCTTGTAGGATTTGGTGCTGAACCGGTAGTTCACAGTGTTGCCAAGATAGATCTCATTTTCCAACAGGTTTGCAACGGCACTGTCTGACCAGTGGTACGGCTTCGTGATGTCCAATGCAGAATGTGTCAGGCCGTATTTCTGGTAGGTGTAATAGCTGGGACAAAGCACCTTTTCTTTCTTCAGGATCGCTGCGATCCGGCTGAGGTCATTGCCCGCGGCACACAGGGCGAAGATTCGTTTCACAACGGCAGCGGCTTCCTCGTCTATGAGCAGCTTCTTGGTCTCCAGGTCTTTGACATATCCATAGGGAGCGCGCGTCCCAAGCCGTTCTCCGCGCTCCGCTTTGGCTTTTTGAACTGCACGGATTTTTCGGCTGGTGTCCCGAATAAACCACTCGTTGAACAAATTTTTGAACGGCATGAGATCATTGCTCTCTGCATTTTCCGTATCCACATTGTCATTGATTGCAATGTACCGAACGCCGAACATGGGGAAGCGCTCTTCAATGTAGAGACCGGTATGAAGCTGGTTCCTGCCAAGGCGGCTGAGATCCTTGGTCACGATGATCCCAATCTCCCCGTTTTCCATGTCCGCGATCATCTGCTGAAATGCAGGTCTTTGGAAGTTACCGCCTGAAAAACCGTCGTCCACATAGAAACACGGATTTGGAAAATGATGATCTTCTGCAAACTTTTGCAGGATGCTTTTTTGAGACGAGATTTGTCAAGGGGGGTTTCTGCATAATCTGATACGCTTCTGTATCATCTGAAATCACGAGCTTTGGAAAAACGCTGTGGCTGCACCTTCCATTCTGGATCTGTTAACTCGGCAAGATAGGGGATTTCCAATAGAACAACAAGTCAATAGCGTCATAGATGCGCTGCTCAATATCTATCGTCGGATAGATGGCTTCTGTGAGATATTCGACGTATGTCTGTCTATGGCAACCAGAAATATCTTTCTTACCACTTCCGCCGCTTTCGGGTCGATGACAAGCTTGCTTCTTATTGTTGGATGCAGTACATCCCTGTAGGGAACGTAGCTGTCCACAAATTCCCTCTGCTATATAAGCTGTATCTTTACCGTAGGTGTTTTTACGGACAGGTCTTTGTTGCAAACAGCGTAGACAATGTTCTGCATGACAACATCCAATCCGCCTGTTGTGCCTATATAATTGTCGCTGCCGTAGTTGTTATTATTGGAAATAAAACACACTGAGAAATGGGAGCAGGCATTCGAGACTGTCGCCAATCTCGATAGAGCCCCTTGAGTAGTGGGGAAAATCTTTTACATATACACAGGTGACAGGTTCGCAAAAAGTACAGGTGGATTCTCCCGGCTCGTTATAGTATAATAAACACCATCCCCAGAACCGAAAAACAGTACCCCGAAGCGATTTTTGTAACCTATTTGCCTTTTTCCATCGTTATATGGTTGAGGGCTTCTCGAATGGAAGGAGAATATATGCTGGTTCTATACATGAGTTTTATAGACGACGAAATACACCGCCGTCTATTTGAGGAAGTATACATCACCTACCGGAAGCAGATGTTCCTTGTTGCCCGCGCCGTGTTGAGCAACGATTCCGATGCCGAGGACGCTGTCCACGATGTTTTTCTGAAGATTGCAAAAAGTCAAATGCAGAAAATTGGCAGCATCCAGGAGGCGGCGGATGTAAGAAACTATCTGTTGAAGGCAACTAAGCATCAGGCTATCGATCATTTGCGCAAGCAGCAGCGTCAGCGGACTGTCATGAATGCGGAACGGGAGGATGCACTGAAAAACATAGTGGAGCTGTCAGATGACCAGCTTGTGGAAATGATCAGCAATGGCATGGCATATGACCGCATCCTTCAGGTCATTGCATCACTGGATGATATCTACAGGGACGCCCTTTATGCCCACTTCGTGCTGGAGCTGTCCATACCGGAGACGGCAAGCCTGCTAAATTGTAAGACAGCAACAGCAAAGCAGCGGCTGGTTCGCGGAAAAAAGCTGTTGCAAAAGCAGCTATTGGAGGAGGAAAAGATATGACCGATAACTTGTTAAAAACAGCCCTTCGGGAGGCCGCCTCCCGAGAATTTGCAGGTATACCGCAAAGCGATGGCGATATCACCTACACGTTCTCGCCTCGCTTTACCCGCAGGATGAATCGGCTTACCAAGGCTGAGAAAAGCTGGCTCTGGCGTATGACAAGCACGGCCTCCAAGCGGGCTGCGGCAGCGGGTATTGCCGTGATACTAATTGCCCTGACTGCTTGCAGCATTCCGGCAGTTCGGGAGCCTGTGGCGACCTTCTTCAAGGAGACCTATGAGAACTGCGTTCGCTTTTTTACCGGAAACGCCGGAGCTGACCGAATCGCGGAGCGTTATACTCTGACGGAATTGCCCGAGGGATTTGAGGCGGTCTATACCGTGGATAATGACGCGAGCTTCACTGTGGTGTACCGAAATGAGGATGGAGAGGAGATTATACTGTCACAGAGCGTAGGCGCGGATTATTGGATTGACATAGATACCCAGCACGGAACGCTTACCGAAATCGACCTGCCTAGCGTCACTGTGACCCTCTATGAAGCCGATGGCTGCATGGTTGCCCTGTGGCAGCAGGATGGGTACGCATTCGATCTTACCGTATACGGAGGCTTGGATCGGGAGCGAGTGCTCCGCCTGGTGAACTCCGTTCGACATCCATAACCTCGCAGGCCATGCGGGGCCGCTGCCGATTTGTTTGCAGCGGCCCCGTCATTTTTTTACAAAAGGCTGTAACCTGTTTCCGCAGCTGATGCGTTGTATAAATATCAGAGGTGTTTCCTCAGTGGGGGTCGCAGATTTGTCCTGCGACAAAGCAACGAAATCGAATCATAAGGAGGTTATTGACATGAAAAAGTTCGTTTCCCTTTTCCTTGTTGTGGTGCTATGCCTTTTAACGGTTCCCATGCAGGCATTTGCTTTAGAAAGCGATTTGCACGCAGAAGAACACATACAGGCGGAGCAGACAAGAGGATGCAGTCATCAGGAGATTATTGTCTATGAGACCAATCCTGACGGCTATGTATCCGTTGGCAGTAATGGGCACAAAATGCAATATAAACACAAGCCGCAATCAGACGGCATCGATGTATACTTATGGACCTCTTGAGGCGCACGCTACGCCAAGTATCTATGCAGCCGAATGCAATGGGACATGGCAAACGCACCACTATTATTGCCGCCCGTGCGGAGGTAATGAAACAATTAGGCAAATGAGATGCCCCGCTGGACCTCATACGGGAGGCTGCACCGTTCTTCCTGTTTAACTGTTAATCATACTGTGTGGCGTCAAATTCCGTTGGCGCCACACAAAGGAACATCTACAGAGTGATGATAAATATGAAATCTTTCCTTGTTTTGTATAAAAAGAGGCCCTTGTTTCCCATCATGCTCTCGCTGCTGCTATTGTTTGCAGTCTCCCTAACCGTGATTGGAGCAGCCATGTTGGCGAGTGCCCATAGGCAGAGTGTGGGGATCAGCAACGAATACGTTACCATTGCTGTTCCCCCCGATAGAAGGCAGTATACATGGGAGGAGAGGGAAAACGGCATGGCAAAGGATGAACCGAGTATTCCGCTCTATTTGGCACACGAGACAGCAATGAAAAGTGGCTTTGTAGAGGATGTAGATTATAGATATATCCTCGGCGCAGAGGTCATGGGAAGTAAGGCTATTTCGTCCGGGTATAGGAACGTGATGGATTATAACGCTTATTTTGACAATCCATGCTACAATATGGCCATTTTTGCGGTCAAATGTGTAAAAAGTGAGATGCCAAGCACGGATAAAGATGCTACCCTAATTGATCCTGGCTCCACGGCTTATTATTTGGTTGAAACAGAAATTATCGATGTCATTTCACTCGCGGACGGCTACCCTGACATTTATGATAATACCGCACTGGTCAATGCACATGAGCACGGCGTCGAGGCGCATCAAGTTAAAGCAACCGTCCCGGCTCCGGCAACAATGCGCATATACGGAACGCTGTTTACCCCCAATGGGGAAATCCCTTTTCAGCAAGGGAGGACCTATCTGATCTATGGATTCTATCATGATTATCCTGTCGACACCATTAAAACTCCGACATCAGTTATTACAGGAAGAATTCTGGATTCCGGGCGATATTTCCACCTCCTTGATGAGACAAGAAAATTTTTGCATCTCACCGGGACAGTAGTCACAAGTCCCGATTTCGAAAGGATTTATGACGATGCGCTGCAAGTAAAGCGCGATTATATGGATGATGGCACACCATATTACTATCCGAATGAAGAAATGCTTCCACGCTGGGCAGAATACAGCGGTTCTTGGGAGGAATTTCTCGCAGGCAACGAAGGGCAAGTATGGCGTGAGGAAATCATACCGCTGTGTCATGTCAACCAGAGCAGTGCAACGGTGATTCTTTCAGATAATGTACAGAGTATGTATGTTTTCAACACAGGAATAGCGGGTCTGATAGAGGGACGCTTCTTTGATGCAACAGACTATGCCGAAGGAAGCAATGTCTGCATGGTCAGTGCAGCATACGCGCAATACAATAATTATCAGCTCGGGGATAAGCTTACACTGGACCTCTACGATACCGGATTCTATGCATGTGATGCCATACCGCGCGGACCATGCCTGCCTGAAGATCGTATGAATGTGACGGGTGAATATGAGATCGTAGGTATCTATTCCGCGCCGGAGTTTTCCCTTGGCGAACAGTTGATTTGTGCAGATACGATTCTTGTGCCAAAAAAATCCGTCCCCGGAAATGAAAGCTTTGGAAGCATTCCGGTTAACCGGTTGATGACCTCATTGATTTTGAAAAACGGGACAAAAGAACAGCTCCTTGCATATATGGATCGGGCAGGACAGAAAGATGCTTATCTGTGTTTCGATCAAAGCTTCCGTGCTGCCGAGATTAGCTTGGACGCTGTGCTTCAAAATGGACGGCAGCTCCTTTGGACTGGCGTTGCTGCATTGATCGTTGCATCTGCTCTTGCACATTTCCTCACGATGCGGCGCTTTGCACCATCGGCTAAGACCATGCGTATACTCGGCATCGACCGCAAAGTCGTGACCAGACAAGCGTTGGGAGCTTTCCTTACGATCGATGCATTGGCCGTCATTCTTGGCGCAGGTCTTTCTGCTGTACTGTTCTCAATAATCACGGAAAAAGCACTTGCACGCGCCCTTGCCCCCGATCCGCTTGTAATCATTGGCTCTGCTGCTGCGGCGTTTCTACTGCTTGCTTCATCGTCATTGCTGTGTGCAAAACTGCTTTCAAATATACCCCTTATGCAAACTGGAAAGAACAGGAGAAGCCAAAGATGAGTATGTGGCAAGCGATAAGCTCCGCAATGATGCGGCGAAAACGCTGGACAATCCTTCTAATACTTATAGCATTGCTTGAAACTGGAGCAGCTATGGTACTCTGTATGCTGGCGGCACGGCAGGAATCTGCGCTGGAGAAAACAATCGACAACACGGTGATTCCCTGCGTGGTGACGGACGCATACGGGCTGAATCAGGACAACCTGCATATGGCTACAGGTTTCGTAGATTTGTTGTGCGGGCTTAGACACGAGAGGGGTTACTATCAGGACGAATATGTCGAAAACGTGCGGGCAAAGGCCAGCATCAAGCTGATCAATCCGAAAGGATACACGATGGTCTGCCTCCTGACCCCTGACTCCGACTACACCCTGACTGCGGCTGGCTGTGGAAGCATAACACTGTTCGATGGGTGGGATGCTTCCGTGTTTTCCGGCGATTCGAAGGTGTGCGTAATCCCATGGCAGCTTGCCGGCGATGGCGAATACATAGAAATCGACAACGGTAACTTTTCCGTGAATCTGCGGGTCATAGGTACACATACAGGGCCGGCAAACAACATTTACTGCCCGTTCCATGCCATGGACTTCCATGACGGACAAAGCTATATGGTTACGGCTGACGCCTGCTCCTTCGACATCAAGGATGCACGTCGCCTTGATGAGGCAAAGGCGGCACTCTATGAGGTATTTGCGGATCTGAGCACCGTCGATCAATCGGGTATCCGGCCTGCATTTGCCGTTAGGATAAATGACGATATTCTCCGCAATACATTGGAGGAAATACGCGGAAACATTAGAACGCTGCATTTGCTGGTCCCGGTGCTTTTGTTTATAGAAGGGGCTGTAAGCTTCTTCGCCGCGTATCTTTCCACCCAAAGTCGGCTGCGGGAATATGCCGTGATGCGCTGCCTCGGTATGACGCGCGGGAGAATTTTCCGCTTGACGTTCTGCGAGTATTTTACGCTCGCAATTGTGGGAGCAGCTTTCGGAACTGTCACCGGAATTGCAATCACCGGAACGCTTTCACCCCAAATGCTGCTGTACGGAGCCGGTGCAGTCTCCGCATTTATGATTGGAACCTCAATGTCCATCTCTCGTATCACGCGGATAAATGTAATGATGCTTATGAAAACGGAGGAATAGAAGATGGAGAGTCTCCTTGTAAAGGATGTAACCTACAGTTACCGTAACAAGTATCAGACAGTGCACGCGCTGAGTGGCGTCAGCGTCGAATTCAAGCCGGGCAAAATGTACGCTATCATTGGCGCTTCAGGCTGCGGAAAGACAACCTTCCTTTCGCTGTTGGCAGGACTCGACGTGCCGGAAACCGGAAGCATCAAATGGGCTGGCGAAGCAACCGCCACAATGGATCGTGACCGCTACCGGCAGGAAAGCGTTTCGGTGATCTATCAGAACTTCAATTTGTTCCAACACCTTACCGCACTGGAAAATGCCGCCTATCCGCTGTATATGAGGAATATGCAGAAAAAAGCAGCGGAATTGGAAGCAAGAGAAAAGCTTTTTGCAGTAGGTCTTAACGAGGAGCACTTCAACCGGCTGCCTAATATGCTCTCCGGCGGCGAGCAGCAGCGCGTGGCGATTGCAAGGGCACTTGTTTCTGGCAGCCGGATCATCCTTGCAGATGAGCCCACAGGCAACCTTGACAGCGAAAACGGCAGGAACATCGTGGAGATATTGAAGCGTCTTTCTTACGAGGAGGGCTGCTGCGTGGTGATTGTGACGCACGACCCCGCTGTGGCAACGGAGGCGGACATTACGGTAAAAATGCAGGATGGCAGGCTGGCGGAATGACAGGCCTACCGAGCACCCGTAATTTTTACAAAAAGCTGTAACCTGTTTCCGCAGCTGATGCGTTGTATAGTATAGACAAGACAAGGAAATGAGGGATTATTATGGGAAAAAGAAAGGGAGAGTGGCTGTCGTTTATGGCGCTGCTTCTGGTGTTCATGCTAACGACCTTGTTCTTTTATATGGTTTATACTATGCACTACGATTCCGCATCCGATGATTTTACCGGGTTTACCGTGTTCGACTATCAAAGTGAACCGGGCGCACAAGCAAGTACAGAGCTTGGAACGCTGCGGGAGGATTTGGACGACTGGGCAAGACAAAATCAAGCTGTGGTTTTTTACAAGGGCTTTTCGTCTGCCGGAATTGCCGCTTTGGACTATGCGGGATGGTTCCAAAGAACCTGGCATACGCCCTTTGATGGCCGGGAAGCCAAGACCGCCCTCGTCCAAAAAGGAAGCAGAAACCTGCACGCCTATATGAAGGGTGATACGCTGTTCCCCGGAATGTATAACTATCACATTCTCGGGGAATTTGATGGAAACCGCTCCCACACCTTCCAAGGTGACGCATTCTTTTATTATCCACTGGCAGATATTTCTGATTTGCAAGGGCTGCTGTTCACAAACGTGGACAGCGGCGAGAGCCTTTCCGAATTAACAAGCATAGTCGAGAAAACCGGCAGGAGTATCGAATATCAGACCTACACCGACAGCAATTTGAATATCCTTGAAGTCCTGAAAAAGATGTTTATGGATGATTTCGTGTCCCGGTCTTTGCTGTTTGCCTTCCTCGGGCTGGTGTTCTGCGCCGTATTCGCAATGTCCATGATGTATCGGGAAAGCAACCGCTTCATGGTCATACACCACCTGTATGGCGCGGCCTATGCATACCTATTTGTAAGGCTTCTGCTTCGCCTGATGTGCATCGCGGTATTGGGAACGGGCCTTGGATATATACTCGGGAGAACGCAGCTTTACTTAATACATAGAGCGGCGTATCTGAATGTTGCCGTATTAAGCGGCGTATGCAACATCTTGTTTATATGTGCGGTTCAGACGATATGTTTCCTAAGTTGGCAGCGAAAGCATCGCGGAATGGAGGGGCGTTACTGATATGGTATGGAAGCAGATACTCAAAGACCTCCGAAAGGAATGGGCATGGGCCTTCTTTTACACCGTTGTGGCGACGATGATCGCCATGGCGATTCTGTATCTTTCGGTGAGCTTTTCCTCGGTGCAGAGGCAGTCAGCGGCCATTCGCTCCTTTATCCGTCAGAACGTGGTCATGTTTCAGATGAAAACCGTACAGATGGAGCCAAACCCGGAGGGCGCTGCATCCCCAAACAAGCAGCAGCAAAAGCCCGACGCTGTTTTGGATTATTTGCAGCATAGCCTGTCCGCAGATGGGAAGGCCGGCAGCTTTGTCTTTGTAGGCAACGACGGCTATGTGGACAAAAAATATACGCAAATACTGATTCTTTTCGGGCAGTACAGCAATCTGGCAGGACTGCACTATGACGGGGATATGGCGCTCTTTGTTCCCGAAGCTCACCGTGAAGATGCAGGCGGGAGCATTACCATATCGGGCAGGGAAATAGAGGCTGTTACCAATGCAGGCGTGCACTTTGATCTGTTCCATCCGCTGCATTATATGGAGTCGGGCGATCCCCTGCTGTCCGACACCCTGATCCTTTGCACCAGGGACTTTCAAACGGTCAATAAGATGTTTCCATGGTGGGGGTTGAGCGGCGAGGTCTTTGGACGGATGGTTCTCGTAGATCCGTCCGATGCAGAAATTGAACAGCTCCAAAAATTGTTCTACGAGCAGACAGGAATACTGTATACGGGAATCTCCACAGAGGATTTTACGCAGATAACCACCTCTGCTTCGATCCGCGCCCACAGACTGTATATTCTGTTTTATCTTTTGTCTGGCGCTCTGCTGGTCATTCTTCTGATCTGCAATATCATTCGCATCATTGAAACCCATGTGGCAGAGTACACGGTGTACCACATTTACGGCGCTCCGATCCGTACCATTCGGAGGCGGGTGGGCGGCTTCGTGCTGGTGCTGCATATACTTCCAATCATCGGGATCGTATTTGTCATGTTCCGAAACGAAATGGCGCTGTGGTATGTTTTGCCGCTGTGCATGGCATTTGTTACCGGCTTGTGCCGGTTTGCGGCCGTGTACGCCGGAAAACGAATCGGGACAATGAATAGCTTGCAGAATCTAAGGAGGGACTACTGATGGCTTTATTATCTGTTCAAAACGTCAGCAAAACATTCAAGGACCACGACTACCGGGTTCACGCCGTCAGAAATGCTTCGCTGGAGGTTCATCGGGGCGAGATGATCGCCATCATCGGTCCCTCGGGAAGTGGAAAAACCACGCTTCTGAACCTAATGGGCATAGTTGTTGCGCCCGATTCCGGCGAGGTATATGTGGACGGGCAAAAGGCAAGCGATATGAGTGACACCGTGCGATGCAGGATACGCAACCAATACTTCGGATACATCGTGCAGGACTTCGCCCTGATTGAGGAGGATACCTCCATGCAGAATATTCTTGTTCCAACGCTTTACAGCAAGCATAAAAAGAGTTCAAAGGAGTATCGGGAGATTATCAACAGCATGGCGGAGAAATTGCAGATTGCGGATAAGCTGAAAAGCACCGTAAAGCATCTGTCGGGCGGCGAACGGCAGCGGGTTGCCATCATTCGCAGCATGATTAATGATCAGAAAATCATACTGGCGGATGAGCCGACCGGGTCGCTGGACAAGGACAATTCCGCCATCGTGATCCATTGCCTGCGTGAGCTGGCTCACGATCTGCAAAGAGCCGTGGTGATCGTGACACATGATCCGGATGTTGCACGGCAGTGCGACAGGACGTTTCTTCTGGCCGACGGCAGCCTGACCCCGTGTGCATTGTAGCAAGCAAGACTTTGGTAAGCAAGGTCTTTTGGAGCCAAAAGACAGCAGGCGGAGACTCTGACGAGTCCCCGCCTTTTGCTTGATGGGGCGTTCCCCATACCCTCTGTAACACAGATTTCATCTGTGGCTGCGCGATGTTCCAGCACAACAGGGCTTTTTCTATACTTTTCTTGCATAAAACAATAAGTGGGGGTGCATCGTCCGAATTACACCCCCGCTGAATTCTTATCGCTCCCAACCGTCTTGGCTTTTCTTTTTTTGCTTTTGCTGCACCTGCTGCTTTTTCTGCTTCTGCCGCATGGACTCCCGAACAGGCGGTTCTTCCACTTCCTCACTCAGCAGTTTTGCCGCATCACGCTTGCTGAACAGCATCATCACCGGGTCGTATTTATCACCGTAGGTGGATTTTATCCGGTCAACAGCAGAGCGTTCTATTTCTTCACGAATGGCCTGCCGTGCTTTGTACAGCTCTACCGAGTCAAAATCCGCAGCCTGCGCTTTCACTTCAGCGTATTCATCCAAAGCCTTATCCAACTCGGCAGAGTATTTTTGCTCCTGCGCCTCCAGCTTTTTCAGGCCAACCTCCATAATAGCAATATCCTTACGGAACGCCTCTGCGCCTGCATCCTCCGCATACTCAAATTTTTGCACAAGGAGTGCCTTTTCGGAACGCAGTTCCTCTAAATCTTCCGTCAGCTCTGCAATACGGACAGCCAGCGCCTTGTGGCGTTTCACATGGTATATTGGCAATGCCTTTTTCTCGGCAACTAGTGTTTTGCGCTCCTTGCTCTTTTCCTTGATTTGCTGCACCAGACCAGTGTAATGCTCCAGCTCCGGCTTCCATACGGCAAGGGATTTTTGAATATGCGCCTTTCCGCTGCGAATGTGAGAGAGCTGATAACAGAAGATCAGCACACGGCTGCGCAGCTTTTCCAGCCCTTCCGCAATGGCGGGGACAGTACGAGCGACCAGTGCGGCCAGCTTCTTGATTTCGGCTTTCAGCTCCCGCAGCAGCGCATTGTCTGCCTTGATCTGCCGGTTGATCTCGCAGCGGTCAGCAATCATGCCTTTTCGTTCCAGTGCGCGTGCGGTCACACCCTCGTGAATGGTGGGCTGCTCGTCCAGCCCTCTGGCGGCGTTGCTGCGGTGGTCGATGCGCTCGTCATGCCCGTACCTCTCCAAATGACGGTTGGTCGCATCCGCCCACGCTGCCCGCCATACGGCAAGCTGCTCCTCGCTGTTCCAACGCTCGGAGATGGGATTCTGACGGCCATAGCGGGTGCTTTTCGGATGCTTGTCTGCGCGGACAAATCCTTGCGCCTCGGCAGCAGACGGCGTCATATACACCTTCTTCTTGCCGACCTTGTAGGGATATTGTTTCTCCCAACCCTCATTCTGCGCCGTCTGGAACTCAGCGGCAGTAAAACCGCGTTCCTCGCCGTTTTTCATGCAGAGATATTCCTTCTCGGTCTTGTACTGCCACTTGCCTTGTTCGTCCAACGGGCGCACCGTCAAGAGAATGTGAGCATGAGGATTGTGGCCGTCGGTGTCATGGATGGCAGCATCGGCGCACATCCCGTCTGATACAAACTGCTCTCGGATAAATTCTTGCAGTAACTCGATCTGCTCTGTGCGAGATAGTTCTATGGGCAGGGCAACGACAAACTCCCGTGCCAATCGGCTGTCCTTGGCTGTCTCTACTTCTTCTACGGCGTTCCATAGCTGCTCCCGGTCTTTCCATTCAGGCGGTGCCATTGCGGGGAGGAAAACTTCCTGCCAGACAAGCCCCTGTTTTTTCGTGTAGTCGTGCTGTATCCCGTCGTAATCGTTGTAGAGGCGGGAACAGCTCAGATAAGCGGAGGCGGCCACTGCGGAGCGTCCTGCGCCCCGGCTGACCACCTTTGCTTCCAGATGATAAATTGCCATTGTTCTCCTTTCTGCCGTCCGGGGGGGATGCAACCGGCATCCCTTTGGCGGCTCTTGCGCACAGGCTTTTTGTTTCTTTTTCGCAAAAAGAAAAGGGTGTCGGTTCAATCGACACCCTATCTGAGTCAAAGCTGCCGGTGGCAGGTTTGCGCAGGCAGGCGGCAACAGGGGTAGAGAATTTCTATCCCCAATCTCTGCGCTTGTCGCAGGGAATTTGCCGTCTGCGCAGACGATGACAGCAGCACTCGCAGGTGCTGTGGCATTGTCTGGAGGCTTCCGCAGAAGCCGCATCTGCCTCGCAGAGCGCACGGCTTGCCAAGGGCAAGTACCACTGCTGCCCCTTCGGGGCAGTGGTGAGTAAGTGCGCCCTTCGGGAGAAAAAAGAAGGAGGCCCCCGGTTTCCCGGAGACCTCCCATTCGTATCTCAATCTTGTTTTCCCAGCTTTCGTGAAAGATATCCCTCCAGCGCAGACAGCTCAATAGCCTGAACCTCCGGCAGCACCTTTTCCAGAATTGCACCCTCCTGAATGAGCCTGCGGGTACGGGCTTTTCGCTTCTTGACCCGATTCCGTGCCTGCGCTTCCTCCAAGCGGTGCTGCGCCTGCAACAGCTTCTTTTCTGTATCTGTCATCATGCGAAAGCCCTCCTTATCTTCGTTTCTGCCAGACGATTTCATAGCCCAGCGCATCGGCAAGCTGAACGGCTTCAACATACCGCAGGGACTCCCGTTGGAGCTTGTTGGATAGGTTGGATACGCTGTCGGACCAGCCGTGTTCGTCCCGCAGCAGATCGACTACCTCCTGCATGGTCATTCCCTGACGGACGATGTACGATTTGATCTCATTTCTCAGATTGGATTTCATCAACTTTTTACCTCCATAATTTCGTGTAGTGTAGTTTCGTATCGGTGATGCTGGTGTGTGGGGAGATGAAAAATCTGCCATGCCGCAAATCCGCTCAGATTTCCGCTCGTGATGCCCTGTTCGCAGTGGCACCCTATCGGTTTCATCGTTCTGCGTGAGGTCATGCGGAACGGTAGGATATACCACATTCCGGTGCAATGGCTTCACGCTACGGTAAATCACCGGACAGTGCATTGCGTTCGGCTTACAGTGAAAATTTTCATGAATTTCACAAGGATTGATTTTAAGGCTGAGAAATTGAGCTGTCTGTGTATGGCTCGGTACGGCAAAGCTGACCTCTGTACGCTGCTGTACGCCGGTTTTGCGTACTGGCCGCCGATTCAGCGGCAAATTTTACACCCTGCCGTGAATTGCTTCACGAAATACACAGGCAAAATCATATTTTGCGGATGAAGTTGAAAAATGCCGTACAGAGTGTACAGCGTGTACGGCATTTTTGAAGGCCGTTCCTCGTTTTCAATACGGCAGCGGATTAACCACCTCGATGCCCACAAAGCCACGCACCCGCTTGCCGCCGACATGGACATTGTTGGTGGCCTCCACATTGTAAAGGCGTTCGTTCTGCGCCAGTTCGGAGCTGAGCCGGTTTGCCGACATGGGCTTCTGTGCGTTGTCATCACACCAACGGGTATAGGCTTCATAGATTGCCTTGGAGCTGGCTTCACTGTCGGCCTTGAAGCGGATATAGCCCTCAGATTGCAGAAACTCGATCACATTGTTGCTGCTGCGCTTGACCGTCTCCATATTCTCTCTGGCCTTGCCGGAAATGCTGAACTGATAGTTGTTCCCAATCAACCGATGCAGACCCTCCAGACACCAGAGGAAGATGCCCTCCTTTTCCCGCAGCAGCTTATCCACCAGAAACGGATCATCCGCTCGGCCTGCGGGCCGGTCTTTGGTAGTCAGCACGATCTGGCGGCGAAAGAAGCCATCGGACTTGTCGTGCAGGGCGGTCAGCGCACCGTTTCCGAAGCAGAGGAACCGGACATAGAGCTGGCTTTGGTAACTCTGGACGCCCTTGCGCTCCATGTCCATTTTGCACTCGGACGTGACGATGGATTTGATATAGTTGGTCTTGGGCAGGGCGCTCAAATCCATATCATCGTCCACCATCAGGAGCTTGTTTTCCAAATCTGCACGGCTGAACCGGTTGCTTTCGACCTTCTGGATGCTGGTGGTATTCATGCTGTCGCCCAACAGCGAGCGCATGACCAGTCCGATGCGGCTTTTGCCCTCGCCGCCCTTGCCGATGAGCATGAGCATTTTCTGCCCCTTGGTGGTCGGCAGCAGGCAGTAACCAAGGAACTCCTGCAAGGTGGGTACATCCTCCGGTTGCAGCAGCTCGGATAGGAATTGCAGCCACTTTTGGGGAATGGGCGCGTCGGGGTGTAGGCGACGCACAATCGGTTGTTGCAGTAGCTCTTGTCGGCGGTAAAGCTGCCGTCCATGAAATACGTTCCGTTGGCAACATGGATGCGGTCCGCCTCAATGGGCAGCGGCGGCGAATAGGCTTGCAGTTTGATGCTGGCCAGCAGATTCGCAACCGTCTTGGAGAGATTGGCGGTCAGCACACCGGAGATTTCCTTCAGAATGAGATTGCCGATCTGCCCCTCGTCCTCGATCAGCCCGTCCACGGTGAAAAGCCTCCCACGCACACATTTCATGGGGTGCTTGTCCAAAAACTGCTGGCAGAACAGCACTTCATTGATGTGTCTGCCGTCGTACCA